>Ga0209282_1002623_pt1 | contig 10460 bp, 7 predicted proteins | sample Mtrugardesep15_FD_187529 | JGI IMG/M metagenome (GOLD analysis project Ga0209282, IMG submission 187529) | Root nodule microbial communities of legume samples collected from California, USA - M. trunc garden sep15 (SPAdes) (version 2) | ecosystem: Host-associated > Plants > Roots > Nodule...
CCAAGATGATAAAAACGTTGTTATTTTATATGATTTTTTTTTCATAATACCCTTAATTATTTATTATTTCATTCAATTTATTTATCTCTTTGCGAAAATAGTTAATGATATTTGATAACGAGCAAATAAGTTGATTATCATGTTGCATTTAGCACCCATAATGGACAATTAATTGAGGGATTGCAATGACTCAAACATCTAATCAGTGCTTATTTTAGGATTTTATAGTTTTAAGTGTTTTTAGTACTTTGGAACTAGTAATGCTTGTTTATGATGTTTGATGATGTCGGTTAAGGAATGACTCTAAAAATGTGGGAAGCTGCAACGTGGATTAAGGATGTATCACTGAAGATTTGGAAAGTTGCAGCGTCCGACGACTCTAGCCGAGTCGTGCATAGTACGAGTGCGTGGTCCATTATGTCCATTGTTTAATGAGGAAGAATATGAGTTGTCCCCAATAATTGGAAACCTAGGAAGAATAAAAGAATATGTCAGTGGGTAGGTAGGATTGGATAAGGACAACCCATGTAAAATGTCCAAAGAGTACAACTTGTAGTGGGTGACCTTGTACTATAAAAGGACACCCATGTATTAGTACCAACGGTCCGAAAATTGTGAGAGAATTGGAGGTACCGAATTACGGCTAGGGTTAACAGCTTTAGAGATCTCATTCCATCTCATATTTTCCATATATGAGCATGATAGTTAGATTCTAAGGTTTTTAGAGGTAGATTACTTGACGATGATTTTGCTCACCACTCTCCTTCAAGGATTGTAATCTTGTGTTAACTTTATTTAACCTATCAATTTAGTTTTCTATGTTTTCATTTATGTCGATCTTCATTTCTATTTCCATGGTTCAACTCACCATGAGCTAAACCCCTTCTAGTGGTTTAGACATGGTGAGGTTATGATTTATATATTTACTAGCGATATATAAAGTAGTAGCGTCGTATTTACTCTAACAAACTATTTTCTTGTCGTTCCAACTAGGCAATTCGAGTTACTTATTTGAGAACAAGAAAATAAAAACAATTAAATAAAGGCTTAATAGCAGTTTTAGTCCCGTAACTTTCTCAAAGTTGCGATTTTGACCCCTTAAGAAAAAATCTACAAAACCACCCCCTAAGTTTTGCACCTGTGGCAGTTTTGGCCCTCAAGGCCAATTTTGACTCGGTCTACGCTGACGCGGCACCCTAAGTGAGGTGCCAAGTGTTATTTTTTTTTTTATTTTTTTTTGGCCTTGGGGGGCCAAAACTGCTACATTTGCAAAACTTAAGGGGCGGTTTTGTAGTTTTTTTTCTTAGGGGGCCAAAATCGCAACTGCGTGAAAATTAGGGGGAGAAAACTACTATAAGATAAATGATGTTTGGCAATTTAGTCTTTTTGCAGCAGAGCAAGAGTTTAGAAGTAAACCTAGTTTTGATTGTAGAAAGTTGGTGACGGTTAGAATTCTTTGAATTCTCTATATTCATTTGTTGGAATTAATTCATGGTCAACATTATTTAGTTTTCAGCGTCTTCAATCTAAGTGATGAATTCATGGGGTTTTAGCGTCTTCCATATAAGATGACTTGGAACTTGAGAACAAAATTCCTTCCTTTGTAATGTCTTCCAAGGTCTCTTGAATTTTCATTCATTTTCTTCCCAAAGTTTTCACAAGTCTTCAAATGTTTTGCTTTACTGATTTGCATGATTTCGTCTTGAATTACATAAAAAAACACCCTAGAATTGTTATGTTCCGGGAAAACTAGAATTAAATGATTCAATATAGAAAACATTATAAATTTCCCTAAAACCATAAGCAATTGTTCTAATACTCCTTTTATTCTGGATGAAAACTAATTGAAAATAACTAAAAAACATGTTAAGAATAACAAAAAATGACATGTCATCAATTATAAACTCGATCAACCCGTACTTCACCCATATAGGCCCCGTTTGCCGGGGTGTATTGACTTATGGTTATCTTGGACTAAACATCCAATACTATGTGGTCCCAAAAGTAGAATGTGGAGTCCTAGGATCCAAGCCTTGCAGTCATGTTGCTTAAGGATCAAGTCTCCACCTAGTTTGGGAGAGACTTGAGGAGAAAGTTGGAGCCAACCTTAGGTGATACTTTAGGAACAAGTGAGGAGGCGATAATTTTGGAGCAATCAAGTAGGCCAAACTTCTCATTTATAAAGAGATCTATAGCCAATCCTAATTGATTCACTCATCATCTCATCTCATCTCATAAATACTAAACACCAGTGGTCTAGTACCTGACACCTTGAATACTAGGTCTAATATAAAGTTCACCAGCGAGAACATTTGGCAAAGGGTGATGAAACTCGTTACGAGTCTTACGACCCTTTAGATTCAAATGTTTCTCTTCCTTTATTTTTTTTTCTTCCATATCTCTAAGAACTACCATGCGATTTTCAAATAACCTTCCCTTAATTAGGAGTTTCACGACCTTTTGCTTTCGACGGTGACAAAAAATATGGAAAGAACAATCAAAACTAAATTGATTTAATAATCGAAATTGAATCAATTTAATTATGAACTTGTTAAAAAGTATTATAAACTTATTTAGGCCAATGAATTCGAAGCACATTAGGATAATCTATAAATTGTTTGTGTTTCTGATCAATCACTGTCTGTTTGCTTGTTTGGGATAACTAACTCAAAAATTGGTTCAATTTTTTTTATGAAATTGTTTGTTGTAATTCAAAAATTGGTTAGAGTTTTTTTATGAAAGTGTCTTTTGTAATCTATAAAATAATTTGAATATTGTTGCTTGGACTGTTTATTTATTTTGCTTGTCATTGATATTTGTCCCACGCATCATTGTCTTGTGTGATTTGATTGAATTCACAACAAGTGATGCCCACTGTGGGACAATGAAACACTTTCTTCAAGTGAGCCTCATGAATACTAAATTTGACATCAAGAAATTTTTCGTAAACAATGAATTTGGGTTGTGGAAAGTGAAGATGGAAGAAATTTTGATTCAACAAAATGTGTAGATACATTGAAGGGAGAGGCTGGATGTTAGTCACTCCTAACTCAATCAACGAAGACAAAGAATGTAAAAAAGGCAATGAATGTTATTATCTTTGGAGTTACGAGATAAAGTGTTGAGGGAAGTCACAAATAAGAAAATCGAGACGACGGTGTGGGACAAATATAAACGTTGTATATGACCAATTAATTGACTAATAGGTTACATCTAAAACAACAACTCTATAATAATTCAGGGTGCTAGAGTCAAAATTTGTAGTGGAACAATTAACATCGTCTAACAAAATATTGATGAACTTGTGAATATTTGATGGTCGGATTAGGCAAGTGTACCAAATCATTTATCAAGTAATAAAGTGATAAGTAGAGTATCGTATCCACATGGATTGTCGTTACGTCCAAACAACTTGCGTTACTTATTTTAAGTTCGACGATATAAAATAAAAGAGTAAAGAGTTAAAAATTGCAATTTTTATTTGTTTGTAATAGAGAAAGTTACCTGTTTTTAGTTACACAAATGTAAGCAGCGGTTATGACTCTTTGAATACCCCTGTTTATTCCGCTGGATATTAAGTAACAGCCATGCCGCTTTAAGTTATCTTAAAGTAGCTTGTCGAAAAACACTATAAATTTGTAAAAATATATTTACAAGATTGTGAGAAAAAATTATCATCAAATATATCAATTTTAATCAAATGAGTCTATAAAGTACATGAATAAGCTCGAAATGGTATAAGCTCAAAATTGGCGTTAACAAACAGAATATTATATTACACTACCACAAGCAGTAATTTATCTGTGTTGGACTTTCTACCAAAAGTAGTTTTATCCAAATTTTACTCAAAATATAAAAATGTATTTCTGTATTCCAAACATAAACATTAGGGTTGGCTTTATCCAATATTTTGCTTTCCGTACAAAACTTAACTTGGCACACAAGATTGTTTCCGTGCTGTAAATTATATATTTGGTGAAAGCTGATATACTTGGATAACGAAATTGCACCATTTTTAGGTCTTTTTTTTAAGTATCAATATTGGAAGTGATTCAATATTACCATATCTTTTGATTTAAAATTAATTACCATATTTGAAGCATATCGTGAAAATTAGGATCTTAATCCATTGACAAATTAACTTTTTATGTTAAAAACACCTTTTAGATAAACGAAAAAACATTCTTAATGAATTTATTTTCGTATCCCTGCATGAATAAGCAAATAAATAACCGAATTGAATTAAAATTGAGTGAATTTGGAAATGTATATGGTTCACATTTGAAGTTATTTCATATTGGAATCAATTTGTAATATAATCTTTCTAAATTTAAAAACACCATATATGTGAAAAAAACTTTCTATAATTTATTATCCCTAATGTAAAAAACTCAAACTACAGAACTTTGGTATTTGAGTGCATCGAACCTTCCTTCACCATATCAATCATTTCAAAGTTGTAACCCTCTATTCTCCTTTCAATCCATTCCTTCCCTTTCAAAACAAAAAGTCTTGTTCATATGTCACCTATGAGGCTAGGAAAGAAGCTTCATCCTGCTAGGAAGGGGTTAAAAGCAACCTTTAAACGCATCCTTGCAACCTTCCATTCCCTCATATCCTCCAGAAGTTCCAAAACATCATATGTGTATGCTACTAGCAAGAACAAATCAGCCATACGCATCGACGACCTCGTTTCCGAGTGTGTGGACGTCACATACAAGGCTAATGGATTAGAGGAAACAATCAGAGGCAAAGAGATGGTTGGCATGATGGATAGCGGCGACATAGATACTATTGAAGATGCATGGAAGATTGTTGTTGGTAAGACACCTCAGCTTCAGGTGGATGAGAGGGCAGAGGAGTTTATCAACAAGTTTTATGAAGATGTGAGGCTTCAGAAAGAGAGGTCCCTAATGGAATATCAGGAAATGCTAGCAAGAAGTGCCTGAAATGTTCATAGTGATTAACATTAACAATTAACATAGAATGGTTGTTTAGGATTGCTTTTATTGTTATTTATTGAATTGCATGATATATAAATATTAGGCTTTTGTAAGGAATTATTTTTCCTTGTTTAATTGCTTTTATTCTTCATTATCTTTGCTTATAGGAAACTTCTGATCAATTGTACATTAGTTATAATATGATAAACTAAGTTAGTAATACAAATTGGATTGAAAAGTATAAATCAAATTTTTTGTTCTAGTTTTCATGGTGTGCGCCGAGCTATTCACCTCATCCATTTGAGCTTCTCCTCAAAATGTAGTTGCTGGATTACCAGCATCTGTCCAAAAAGTAAGACTGTTTAGAAACCTTGAGATGTTAACATTGAGATCTTATTCCATGTTTGGTTGCATGTTTACTTTTGATTTGGACCGTAGTATACAAGTTGTACACCTTAAACTCTAAGCCTAGAATAATAGAAAGGAATTGCAGCCACTCTGCAGTCTCAGGTGTAGGCACAATTGACCGATTTCCATTATCAAACATTCGTGTTTATTGTTTGCGTTTTTCGTATCTTCTTTTGAACTAGGGTTGATGTCCTAACAAGCTTTATGTGAAAAGCTGCAATTTTCAGGTAGAATTCAAATGCGCAGAATCAATCACACTCTTGATAATACGAAAGAAGTCATTGCAAAACAATACATACATTTACACAATAGGAAACACCTACCAGTTTAAGAGTTAAACTAATAACCAAAACTGTCATCAGCAGTTTTGTTTTGCAACATTTTTTCAAACTCATAGCTACCACACCAAAGAAGCCAAATGTAGAAAATATTTCACGGGATCATCATGATGAGTCATTTTCATGCGACATGCCTCCATCTCCTCGGGAGTGACCTGCAAAAAGTGTTTGTGTCGAGCACAATAAATTTCCATCGATAGAAAGAGAATGGTAAAATAGAAACATTATCTAATGGCTCCATCTAACATACTTGAGTTTCCTTTCATCTTTCTCCTCTCTCTGTTTGTCCTAAAAGAAGCTAGCTCCTTCTGAATCTCTTCTATGGTTGGTGGATTTCCATACTTCTCCACGACAGCATATTTCATCTGTGACCTCAACTTCTCTTTAATTATCTCCGGAAGTTCAGCTTGGGAAGGTGCAGCCTTGCACGTGAATATCCCGGGCTTTCTCAAATGCTTCTCAAGCATGAATGTTAAGTTGCTTGAACTCCAAAGCATGTCCACACATTCTATATTGGTTATGTCCCTATCATAAAAAAGTGAACACATTATATTTGAACAAAGCTTTTGATCTAACAACCAAATAAAATCTCATGTGATACTCACTCCAAAACTTTTTATTAGGATCAGCGTCGGGAAGGGGATCCCCTCGCATAGAACAGGTTTCCGGATCATAGTAAGAATTGACATCAAGCTTCAAAAGTTATTTTACAATGTACTTACTCTCAGATACACAAGTTTCTGAAACAAACGAATAGAATCAGAATCTTAATCACAAACAGGAAGACAAATATAATTAGTAAAGAAATAAACCTTACAATTCCTGTACTGCCATTTGACAAAGTTGATTTGTTTGCTTTCACCAACTTTAGCTTTATCAACCTTTAGAGCATCTTCATCATTATCAGTACACTCCTTTTTGCCATTTTAGATTACTATTTTTCTCCACAAGCTTCTTTAATTGTTGTTCTAACCATTTGATCGATCTCACTTGCCATCGTAATCGAGTTCAAATGTTTCTATCTTCTCATCAGGAGCAACATGCGTCAATTTTTTATAACAGAAACAGGAGAAAGAGACCTAGACTATAATGTTGACAAGAGCACAACTAATATATCAGAAAGGCTGCGAGGAATAAGATCCTAAGCTACAAAAGGCGAGGCTTCCTATATACCATAACTACATAAAGCGTTATAACTTCAAAGTAGACAAAATTTCACATACACATGAAATGATGTAAAAGATGCTAGCCTTGAAAGTAAATATCACAAGCAACATATTGCTTGACATCTGTTAGCTAGTTGGTGAGTTAATAGTTAGACCGAGTTAGTTAGAGTCTGCGATATATAACAGGATATAAATAACAGACGACAAAGACGAGAGATGATTCTTGGTTCTTGGAGAGGAGATTGGGAGGGAAAGCCCAGGTCTTTCAAATACTTGGAGTAGGGACTACATTTAAGGGGTTGATCTCTCAACATATGTTTTTCCATACACACCCATCAGACATTGAACCCTAGATCAATAGGCTAAGGAAACCAAGAATCTAGCACTGGTGACATTATATTGGTATTTAAAACAACAGAAGATTTTACGATACGAGATTTTGTATAACTTTGATCCAATTTCCATTTCCTTTGATGTTTTAAACTCTACCAAGTATTAAAAAAAAATAGAAAAAGAAACTCACAATACAAATCTCACTATTATGATAAAGAGGAGTGCTAACAACACTCTCTTTTCAACACACCTTAACACTTACGCTCTTATTAGAAGAAAATAATGTAAGTCTCACCACTTTATGTGAGTCTCATTTCCAAAGTTTATGTCATTTTTTTCTTCAAATAATTGTCGATGTCGACATGTCATTGTTCTATATGCTGTCTGTGTCCTATCTCATAGGGTGCAAGCAGAATTAGAGAATCAGATATGAAGAACAAAACATCTCAAAACAATATGGAAAAGGCTCCAGAAGCAACCATCAATTATTGTAATCAAGGTGGTTTAATAATGAACTCATTGAAGTGTGAATATGTAGGAAGGTTTGCAAAGGTAGTACTTACATGATGCAGTAGCCATGACAACAAAGAATGTTGCATTCTCCCATCACGTTTACCTCACTCCCAACCGAACTACCCAAAATACCCCTACGTAAGTTAACTCACGTATATTACCAACGCGACTTAAGTCACGCTCGTTGCATGACCTATTGCATTGACTTTTTTATTTATTTATTGAATTGTTATATCTTTTGGATAAATTGTCACATATTTAGGTTTTTTTATTTATGATTTATGATTTTATGATGTTAGATGTTTATGATTTGATTAAATTGTTAGATGTTGATTAGAGTAGAAATTGTTGATTAGAGTATAATTTATTGAATTGTGGTAGAAATTGTTAGGAATTGTTTAAAATTGTTAGGAATTTGTGGTAGAATTTTTAGGATTAGAGTAGGTTTTGATCTCCGATTTTTGCATTGTGTAGATATGTCTCAGAAACAGGGTGATGCTCAATTAAAAAAGGAGGGTGCGATTAAGAAAGCAAAAACCACCGTGACATGGCACGGTATCGAATGTGAAGGATCCGGACAAAAAAGTAAGGCGAATGTGTCCGTGTACAATTTCAACAAGATGAGACGGAGCGGAAGGTCCTGTTATTTTGGTCCGCAGCCAAAAGCAGGTGCCTCAGGAACTGTCGAGGACAACTCAATTGACTTAAGTGACGAGGGAGATGATTAAATGTAATGACTTCTAATATCCTGGTTTTTTGGATGTTTTTATTTATTTATGTTTTTTGATATGTTGTGCATTTTGGTACATTTTTGTATTGAATAGATTTGAATAAAGTTGCGTATTAAATAAATTTGAATAAAGTTGTGTATTGAATAAATTCGAATAAAGTTACACAATTACACGACACAATTTTATTTAGTTTTAATTTCATTTACGTTACATTTGCCTTGCTACCTAAACATGAATTAAACTTAAACTTAAATTCGCCTTGCTTACATTCAACAAACTTCCATGAATTAAACTTCAATTCCAACAAAATAAAAACACTACATAATAATGATGCTACCTAAACATAATATTGTGGCAAAATCAAACTCTTGATAATATCTTCCGACGATCTCAGCAATGTAGCATCCATCTCAATCCTCGGGAACATGCGGTGCTGACGATATACGAATAACATGCACCTCACGCAATTGTCGTCTATGAGCATTATCTTGTCGGACTACAATAACCCGGGACGGTCATACAAAACGTCTTCCACCTCCTTGTGTCTCCGGGGTTAAGTCCTTGGTTGATTGCATCCAGTTGAGTCCTTGACTTTTTATACAAACCAAGACAACAAATATTTTTACTACTTTTGATACAAAAATTTATATTTTTTCTGTAATAACGTTAATAATTTAATATCTTGTTTCATATATTTTTTTCTGTGCAATAAATATATAAGGGTAATATAGGTAAAACAATATTTAATGATGTATATGACTTTGAAAATGACAGTTAATTAAAAACAAAAAATTTATGCAAAAATGACAATTATAAAGTAACTGAGGGAGTAATAATGTTTATTTTCAAAATACACATGCATTAAAGTCATTGTATTGGTAATGACAAAGTGTATTTAAGAGGGGAGTCTAGGGAATCACCACACCTAATTAAAAAATAACATCGGAACTCAAATACTTAGATGAGATTACATAAGTCTCTTCTATCTTAACCAAAAATTCAGGTTCAAATTCAACATTGGACATACAACAACGTCAAAAACTCTTACGAAGAGTTTGCCGCTCAGATTTGAGGGATTATTCTCCACAATTGCACGTGGAGTATACCTAGTTTACGAAGAAAAAAAAACATTGAAAAAATACGTAGATTTTAATGCAACCTTGAATATATATATATAATTTGCCCCAAATTGTATGTCGCTTTGGGGAAAAAAATTTGTCTCAAATTATATGTCGCTTTACAATACCAATGTAACATTAATGTTATTTTTTCTATTATAACCTTAACTATTTATTACTCTCTCTTCTTTCAATTCTTTCATTTATATGTCCCATATTATTTATTAAGGACAATTTTGTAAAACAACTCATAATATCTTTTTTCCACACAATATTAATTGCATTTCTTAATATGTGTGAAATGCCCAAAACGTCATACAATTTGGGACGGAGGGAGTATTTGTCTAATCCACTTCTTACTATATAATGTATATGCATTTTCTCTACATGCTCAAACTAACTAAGCCTATTTTCCACCATCTTTTATACTATAAATGCTAGCCCAACTTTCTCTCTAATATTTTTATTTTTAATTTTATCTCATCTAGTTTTACAACGCATCCACACATCATATTCATACTTGCTACGCCGATCTTATTCTCGTGTTGATTCTTCACCACTTAATACTCTTGGCTTGCATCTATTCGATAAATTTTCCCCTTAAACTTCAATGATACTTTCGTATCAAATAAAACACATGAAACTCTTCTCTGTTTAAAACAAATATATATTCAAAAGATAGAAAAAATGTTAATTTGTGCCTTAAAATATAATTTAAGATGTTAAAGATAAAATATATTATTGAAAAGAGATTGTGAATTCAATGTTGTAAAAATTTAAATTTTTTTTTTTTACAAAATTTACTTTTTTAATTCATTAACTCGTAACCTAAAAGGCTAAAACACATGTTAACATTTTCCATAAAATAATATTCTCTCCAGTCCTATTTACAAGAAACAATTGACTTTTC
>Ga0209282_1002624_pt1 | contig 10458 bp, 6 predicted proteins | sample Mtrugardesep15_FD_187529 | JGI IMG/M metagenome (GOLD analysis project Ga0209282, IMG submission 187529) | Root nodule microbial communities of legume samples collected from California, USA - M. trunc garden sep15 (SPAdes) (version 2) | ecosystem: Host-associated > Plants > Roots > Nodule...
ATTGTGGAATAAAATAATAAATTTTATTTTTATAATGAAGGCTTTTTTTATTGGTTTGGGTAAATTGCCCACCAATTTTCAAAGGCAATTTAGAAAAAACCTTATTTTTAAGTTAGATATTTGTAAAAAAACTCTGTTATGGTTTTGTCAGCTAATTAGAATGACGTGTGTACTTTGTTTCGTTTTGTTCCAACAATCAGATCAGCTGCCACTCCATGCCTCCGTTGCCCTTTGACACTACACAAAACCTGCTTCTGATTTTTATTTGATTATTAGGAAATTGAATGCTCGTCGTCGCTCCTAAGGTCGGTCTGGTTTTTTTTTTTTTTTTCAAACAAAGAATATCTTGTCACATTTAATCTATAAAAAAGAGATTGCAATACGTTGTTCATGAAAGATAAATATTGAAAAGCCATAAAACATAATCTTATATTAGATTGTATTATATATCATCTCTCATGAGAGTCTTTAGATATCAATCAAAATTTCACTTTGAGACCAAAATATTCTCAAAATGGTGACATTTCTCTATTTATATAAACCATTATTTACATTTAAATAGAAGACAAACGGACAATAAGTTGCGCCGCGTCTCTGTGAGCTTAGTTCAATTGACAGAGACATTGTATAATTTATGCAAGGGTTAGGGTTCGAACCCCAGACACCTCACTTCTCCACATTTAATTGTGTGAATTCTAACCGCTAGGCTACTAAACAAAAAAAACTACGCCGCTAGACTTTTTTGGATGGCAAAATCAATCCTCGTAAACACAATATTCAAGAACCTATGAGACATGACATTGATATGCATGACCTTTTGAACTCTATGTAGAAGCTCAACAGCCTCCGATGCCAGAACACGCTTTTCTCATGTTTGGTCACTTTGATTGACGCAACTTTTAGGGTTGCATGTCCTACGATATAAAGCTCGACATTTAGAGTAAAAAAATTCGAGTTGAGACTAAAATTACAAGAGATAGTAAAAAATAGCGTGACAAAAAAGTTTAATTTTTTACTCAAAAAAGTTCAATTTTAGAAAGGGAACTATTTTTTGTAAATTTAATAAAATAGGTGGAACAAATAAGTGGAATTAACCCTACATTTTTTGTTTTGTTTTAAAAAGTCTTTAAGCCAAAATCACACACACTTAATATTGAAAATCAGAAGATAGTTTCTAGTTCGAACATGTGGTCTCTGCATATATTCTTGTAAATATTTTAACTTTTTGTTTTGGTCCATCTAAAAAATTTCTTCGACTTGTGGTCTATCAAAGTTTTCCTTCATTGTTTTTGGTCATTATTTTTAAGTCCATTTATGTATATCATTTAAAATTTTGTCATTTTTTTCACAGACATGTTTAAAATATTATAAGAACTTATTGAAGAATTTTCAATAAAGGGGTTTATTACTTATTAACACATGTAGATAGGCACATTCATGCTCCCTTCACATAGATTATTTGGAACAAAGCGGTGTCTTTGAAAGTTTCATTATTTATATGAAAGCTTTTGAATAAGATGATTCCAACCAAAAAATGCGGAAATGAGGAATCTATAAATCACCTTTTTATGAATTGTGCTTTTTTCGAAAGCATTTGATGATTCTCATTTGTTTAGGAATGACATTCATCATTATTTTTAAGTGATCTGGATCATTTAAAAATAGCGTAATTCTTCGATTTTTTGCAACAAAGTCATGTATAAGGACTATTTACAAGACTGTATCAAGTTTTTTATTTTATTTTTTATGATGACTGAAAGTTCAAAATCCAAATTCTTTTCTTCGATTTTTATTAATTTATGGTCTAACCCTTCTGTTTGTATTGGAGATTCCACCTTGTGATGTTGCTTAGGTCTCTGATTCCACTTTTATTTAAACTCTTGTATTGTGTGTCTTTATAATATATAATTTCTTGCTTCTCAAGAAAAAAATTCAAATGAATGGGAGAAGAAGATGACCTAGAGACTCCTTAACCAAACCACATTCAATCATTACATTATTTTTCGTCAAAAAAGTTATTGCATATTTTATTGACGAAATTGTTGTATAACTTTTTTATTGTAAAATTATAGTAATTTTTTTGGTGGTGATTGTAAAATTATAGTATAAAAGAATGTTTATTGGTTGTAAGATGAAAAAAAAACCTGAGCAAAAGAGAAAATTATGAACTCGTTTCTCTCTATTTTTTTAAACAAAAACTCTTTTGTCTCTTTGTAAAATTGTACTATTATTATCTAATTAAATGCTTTTAATTGGTTTCTTAATCTGATTATTAAGAAGAATAAAAAAATCCTCCACTTTCAACAATTATTCACTTTTTGTAAAAATAAAATAAAAATTATTCACTTTTTTGTGTAAAAAAAAACAATTATTCACTTTTTCCAACATATTTCAAAATATATTCGACTAAAAATATAAGGTTAAATATGTTTTGGTCCCTACATTTTGCCCTCCATTGACAAATAGTCATTACATCTTAATAAATGTTTTTAAAATCTCTACATTTTTCCTCCGTTAGCACAAATAGTCCCTGCTATCAAATAATTAACGAGAAGCTGACGTGACAACTAGTGAACCCCATTTTTACAAGGGTTAAATATGTTTTTTGTCATTATATTTTGCGTGACTTTGAAGAATAGTCTTTACATTTTAATAAATGTTTTTAAAATCCCTATATTTTTCCACCGTTAACAAAATTGGTCCCTGTCGTCCATTTTCGCTGACCAGACAAACGAAACATGCCACATAGATTCCACCAAGGACATTTTAGTAATTTTCAATAAAGTGAGGGAGTATAATTGCTTTTTCAGCTGAACCTTCTCTCTCATCTTCATCCTCTCTCCGCGTTTTCTCTATTTCTCCCCAACCACCATCAGCCTCACACACCCATCATCAACCACCACTGTCCTCTCCACTATCAATTTGCTTAGATGTGTTCTCTCTCTTGTCGCTGTCGGCGACATTCTCTTCTCCCTCACGTTGTGAGGGAACTATTCAAACTGCAAGTGATAACGATTGTGAGGACCATATTAGAGTTAAAGTTGGAATATTTGTGAGTAAAGTTTTGGGTAGAGGTGAATTATGCCCCTGCACTTTATTGGAAATTACTAAAATGTCCTTGATGCCATCTATGTGGCATGGTCCGTTTGTCCGGTCAGCGAAAAATAGATGACAGAGACCAATTTTGTTAACGGTGGAAAAATGTAAGGATTTTAAAAATATTTATTGAAATGTAAGGACTATTTTTCAAAGTCACGCAAAATATAAGGATCAAAAACCTTTTTAACTCTTACAAAAATGGGGTCCAATAGCTTTCATGTCAACTTCTCGTTAATTATTTGACAGCAGAGACTATTTGTGCTAACCGAGAAATATAAGGATTATTTGTCAAAAGGACAAAATGTAGGGACCATAAGCAAAAATATATCATACCCTAAATCCCTAAAAAATATATCACCCTGAAATAAAGACAAACGCTCTCGCACTGTGGAACAACCTTCATCCTCTCTTCTGATGGATTCAACGGCGGCTGTGGATAGAATCAGTGATTTAACAGATGACTTATTGCGTCACATTCTCTCTTTTCTTCCGATCAAGCTCGCTTTCATCACCACAGTTCTTTCGAAACGGTGGGCCCCACTCTGCTATTCACTCAAAGTTCTCTGCTTCAACTATGAAACTGAAGATTATTCCGACTTCCCTGGCTTCTGCCATTTTATGGATACTCTCATGCTCTCTTCTCGTGTCGCAAACCAGTCCATCAAAACCCAACCTCAGTTCATGAATGTGTTTTGTCTCACCTCAGATCATGTACTATTGCATACTTTCAAGGCTTCAAACATGGTTTTCGATTTGCAAAATATATCTTGCGGAATGCGAGTCTTTTACAAGACATGACCGTCAATGTTGCTACTCTGTCCTTTTTAGAAGATGATAATGGGAGGCGTTGGGAAGATGATGAAGGTATAAAAGAATTATCCTCCTGTCCAAAGATTTCTCCAGATGTAAACATCCATTTAAAGTTGGTTTCTATTTAAAGTTAGATATCAGTATTTCTCTTTTGATATGCTTGAAGAACATATATAGGCATGGTCTTTAGTATAGACAAAATCTTGAGTGGACTGCCATTGTGTCTCGATGACGATTCTGTTTGGTTGATTTTTGTTTTATTTTGCTCTATTGCATGAAACTTGAGAGTTGTTCCAATTCCTATTTTTATTAGACATTATCTTTCTATTGTTAGAGTATTTGATTGGGATAGTACTTGGGTGACATAGAATTGGTCTACCCATTTGATTGTGCTTGTTAATGGAATATGTCGGTATAAAGAGCTTGTGATATTCCAATTGTTATCACACATGCTTCTTCCACTGTTATATACTTTCTTCGTTAACAAAGGCAAGAGATAGTACTGCTTTCATCAGTTACTTAATCACAGTTGTATATCAATATGTGATTTTGTTGTTGTGTTTTCTCTCATCTTCAAATTACTACTTCCTTACTTCCATTTGTTTAGCATCGCATAGTTAGATAAAAATTAAACAAGTTTTCTTTCTTCGTTTTCAATAATCCAATGCTTTATGGAGATTTTATTGGCTAACTGATTTTACCAGTTGTGACTGAGCTTACCTCACTTTGTTTTTGCTTGCTTAGATATGCGAAGAATGTTGCTCATAATATTAAATATTCATTCAGCTATCATATTGTGTAGCTAGAGCAATTTCCCCTCAAAGTATAACAGACTTTTCCTTGAGCAATTTCCTGCAAAAATTAACATAACCACCAGCTAGCAAATTGTTAAGTTGTCAATTTAGAAGTTCAAACATTACTCTTTGAAAAGAATTAATTGGGATCATTCATATTTTAGCAAGAAAAGTAAGTTAGGTATCTGTACCACTTGTAGTTTCTAGCATTGAATGGTTTAGAGTCACAACATTCTGAATCCAACTTTGAAAAGTCCTTAATATCCCAAACTTGCTTGTAGGGGAGGACATGCTTCATCATTATCAAAAACTTCTGCACCAAATTGAAATCCTTGAGAGGAATAGATTGATCAAATCCCATTCAACCTATTGATTATGTGAAAACTTCCTTCGTAGCATATTTAATGGATTGATCAAAGAATGGTAAGATAATTATGATCCTTTATATTCTTGTTTCCACTTGGGTACAAAACAAACTTCATGTGAGGCGTAAGCACATTTTTAACATATCCACTCTCTAAATTCCAAAATTATCATTCATGTTTTTTTTTTAATTTATTTATCATGAACAACAACATACCTATAAATAAGAAGGTCATGATCTTCATATCACACATTAGTAGTCGTTCTTTGTTGACATCTCATATTATCATAAGGAGACAAAGTGAATGACTAAAGCGTTTTCTAAATGAGTAAGTGAGTATTGATTTGAAAGACCAAACTGTAACACTATTTGGTTATCAATTCAAATAATTTACATGATTCTAGGGATTAACTTTTCATTCTAACATTTAAAAAAATAAAAAAAAATAAGAATGGTTTGTTATTCAAACAACGTGGAAATAAAGAATGACATTTCAACAAGTATAAAGATCATGTAATAAAGATAACAAAAGATAATAATGATAACGCAACCTTCTATTGTCAAATAAATACAAAAATTGCTCTCTCTCCAACAAGTCGGCCCTAATTTTTTCTCTCTAGGTTTTCTCTTCCAGTTTCTTCATTGAGGGGTGCTTTTGGGTCAATTCTTGATCTGAAAAGGAGACAAAATGAATGACTAAAGCGTTTTCTAAATGAGTAAGTGTGTATTGATTTAAAAGACCAAACTGTAACACTATTTGGTTATCAATTCAGATAATTTACATGATTCTAGGGATTAACTTTTCATTCTAACATTTAAAAAAATAAAAAAAAATAAGAATGGTTTGTTATTTAAACAACGTGGAAATAAAGAATGACATTTCAACAAGTATAAAGATCATGTAATAAAGATAACAAAAGATAATAATGATAATGCAACCTTCTATTGTCAAATAAATACAAAAATTGCTCTCTCTCCAACAAGCCGGCCCTAATTTTTTCTCTCTAGGTTTTCTCTTCCAGTTTCTTCATCGAGGGGTGCTTTTGGGTCAATTCTTGATCTGAAACCACCCTTCTTCATCTTTTTCTCTCTGTTTCAATCTAAATAAGTGATTTCACATAGATCTAGGTTTTTTCTTTTTGATTTCATCATCCAAGTGTGGTGGTTTGTTGTTCGTCGTCTTGTGCGGTGTTGTTTGATTTCTCGTTTCTTGCGGTGTTCATTTGATTCATATTAAAGATCGATTATTCAATCAAAGATTTGGGCGTCAATGTTGCAGATCCGGATGCATGGATATTCCGGTCACTTTAATTTTATCATATATTTTTGTAGGCATTATGCTGTTATATGCTATTAACTTGAATGTTGTGAGTTTGTTCGCAGATTCATCATTTACGCTTTTAGCGGTGTTGAATGATGTAATCTCTTGATTTGAATAAATGAATATCATTTTGTTTTTAAAAAAAATGATAATATTAATGATGTGTTGATTACCTAACACTAACAAGCAAAATATACCTCTAAGAAAAAACAAGTAAAATATAGTTTTGGTGTATTTTTTTACCTCCAAATCACAGCAACACTAATAAATGATGTATTTTTATACGGTATTAAATTTTTTGTAAATTTTTAATTGTTCAAATAACATATTTATAAATATTCCTAAGAAAAATAACATCACTCGTTAAAGTATTTGGCGTGATCTTAATATATATATATATATATATATATATATATATATATATATATATATATATATATATATATATATATATATATATAGAATTTGGATGTACACGTCCACATATCTAAAAGGAGTGGTTCTCCTAGGCATCATCAATGTCTTTTAGTCCCCCAAAATATTCATACTATAACTTTCAGAGGACGGTTATTTTAATTTTAATTTTAACAAATTGGAAAGATAGCTTTGGAAGGACATTTTTCAGCATAGAGATATTAGAGGGGCGTAAAAGGAAACCCTCGTTGAAAAACATTCCTCCACTAGAAGGCCCAAAGAACAAACATGAGGCCCTAACAAAGGTGATGTAAGTAGTTGACGTGTTTGTGTTGTTGATTGACATTGACTTACACGTTAATGCCAGGATAAATTGACGGTGGACGCAACGGAATATTATAGAATCATTTCAACCAATTCCTTCAATTTCAATTACGATAAATACATACACGCACGTTCTCTTCTATCTCATCTCAAACTCATATCATATCTCATGGGCAAGATCAATTCCTTCAAACAAGAATTCTCTTTAGGTTTGCTTGCTTGCTATTTTCATCTCATCATAATTTCTCACATTTCAATATTATTATATTGCATTAATGTCTGTTCATGAATCCAGATGAACGACGCAAGGAATCACAAAGCATCATTGTTAAATATCCCGATCGAGTTCCCGTATTATTTTTCTCCTCCATTTTTTTTCTCAATCAATATTATTATTATTATTGCCTTTATTTATTTATCTTATTGTTATTGAAGGTAATCATTGAGAAATATTCTAGGACAGACCTACCTGAATTGGACAAGAAGAAGTATGTTTTCATTTTATGTTTCCCTTTTTGCATTTTTCCTAAATTAGGTTCTAAGTTCGATTTTCAATTCTCTTTTTTTGAAGGGGATTTTCCAATTATGCATTTCAAATAGTCAACATGATCATTATAATTTTTAGGTGAATGAAATTTCTGGTTTTTGTGTCATGCTTTTAAAAGTCAACCTATAAAATTTGTCAATTTTGTATGTGTTGAGATGGAAACTTGTATCAGGTGGTTTGTGCTTGTAGACAGAAGTCTTGTAGATTATGTAGCATGAGAGTAGATCAGATGGAGTTTCGTTAAATCACTACAGGTGGAGAAAGGCCAATAAAAAAATATATTAAAAAGGTCTGGAGATTAATGAGTTGGATAAAGATATGATACGTGATAGAAGAATTTGAAGATAAATGAGCTGTATAAAGATAAGATACATGATAGAATATTATGGCGTCGTTCGATTCATGTATCCGACCACACTTGGTGGGATATGGCTTGGTTGTTGTTGATGTATGTATATGTTGAAATCCATCCACTTGTATTTTCCGCACATGTCTAGTCCTGAGCATGAGGAGGGTGTTGATTGTTGAAAGTCCCAATCAACTAGAGATAATGATCTTAAGTAGAGCTTATAAAAATTTGGAAATCTTTTCCTTAAAACTGATTTTGATTTTGTATGGTTGAGTTAGACTGAACCTAAATTCTAAGGATATATCGTACAATTATCTTCGGTGATAGCAATATAGAATTGCTTCTCTTCTGTTCTCTGGTCTTTTTTTGTTTATTGTAAAAAAGATTGAGCAAAAATGCATCATTGGAGACCAATTTTGATCTGAAGGGCCTAATCGCATCTTTTGTTTTCTCTTTTAGATATTTGGTTCCTCGAGACATGTCTGTTGGGCAGTTTATTCACATTTTAAGTAGTAGGCTGCGTTTGACTCCTGGGAAAGCTCTGTTTATTTTTGTGAAAAACACGCTTCCTCAAACTGGTAAATGAATCTTATATTATCACTATAATCTTGTTATAGTAGTTATTAGTTAAGGTTCTGCCTTCTTGGATGTGGTTCATCTAAAGTGAGCAACTCAATTTAGAGAGTAAAATTAATAATATCAAATGTTGATGAGTAACTTAGAAACATGTTTAGTATTACGATGGGTTTGCCAAAATCACAGTGGCATTGTGGTTTTAAAGAAGCTCCAAAGTGAAGCGTTTGCAAAATCGCAGTAGGTCACTGTGATTTTGTCAAACTCACCACGAATTCAAACATGTACAACATCAATGGTTTATATTATATGCAAATGCATAATAAATCATGGGGGGTTAAAATATTAATCCTTGATTTTCTCATATTATTAACTACTCACTTTAAATGAACCTAATCTTCTCATCTTGGAAGCTGATATATGCCTTTTATGTGTCCTTGTGATTCCTTCTACAGCTAGTCTTATGACCTCCATCTACCAAACTTACAAGGAGGAGGATGGGTTTCTGTATATGTGTTACAGCAGTGAGAAAACATTTGGTTAACTTGGTTGTATTACTTGCATTTGATGATTAATTCCTTCAAGTATTTGTCAATTGTGTATTGTTATTTGTAAATAAATTCAGTACATGATGTACTTGTATGTATGACATAACAACACCAAATCTCCGATTTAAACAACGATTTGTTGTACTTTAAATAAAATGTAAATTGTAAAGATGTAGATCCATATTTTTTTTCTTTCACATTAAGAGTAGCAAACTTGGGATGTCAACGTCCAATTAGAATATAGACATGTAGATAAATTGATGATTGTTACACTCATAGATTGCAGGATTGACAAGGTGTAGTTGATTTGTATTGTTGCTAATTTTATTTGATTCTTTGATTTATTTGAGGCTCCAATGCAACTACATTCTTTTATAACATATGTCTTGAAATGATCTCAAGACAATGCATCAACCACTCCAAGAATTGTAACCTCAACATCTACAACGCAAGTGTCCTTCACTAGATACCCCAGGTATTGACTGTTGAAAATACTACACGAAATAAATCTGGATGCCCCATGTTCATGACTTGAGGCACTAATCCAATCATTAGCTGCAAGTATAGGACAAAAAAAATAGATCTTTAGATATGCAAAAAATGTTGATCTCAATGTTAACTATTCATTCAGCTGTCATTTTATGTGGCTAGCATTTTGCCTGACCAATTTCACTACAAAGTGTAAGAAACTTTACATTTCAAAAACTGATGCCTGGATTGCTTTTGATCAATTATGCGTAATACTGACTCTGCATATATTTTGGAACCTGGAGGGAGAGCTGTTGGGTTAGCTAAAGCTAGGTACAGAGCAATATATCTGCCCAATTCATTGCCTTTTCCTTTCGGATACAGTTTTAGCTGCCTGCAAAAATTATCATAATGATAACTTAGTAAATTATTAAGTTGTCAAATTTCATGTTGAGTTCAAACAATACTCTTTGAATGGAGTTCATTCATTTAGTTTAGCAAGAAATGGAGGTTAAGCATTTGTACCACTTGTACTTTCCAACATTGAATGGCCCAGAGTCACAACATTCTGAATCCAACTTTGAGAAGTCTTTAATCTCCCATACATGCTGGTAGGGGACGGCATCCTTCATCATTATCAAAGATTCTCCTTTACCTGTGTAGTTTTCCCTACAAACAAAGACTTCTGCTCCAAATGCACATATATCATCTAGTAGATAACCCTTTGAGCCAAGATTGAAATCCTTGAGAGGAATAAATCGATCAAATCCCCATTCAACTTTCATTCTGTGAAATCTTTTTTCCTTTTTCACATCATCTATTAAATGCAGCAATAAAAAAAAAATTA
>Ga0209282_1002625_pt1 | contig 10458 bp, 7 predicted proteins | sample Mtrugardesep15_FD_187529 | JGI IMG/M metagenome (GOLD analysis project Ga0209282, IMG submission 187529) | Root nodule microbial communities of legume samples collected from California, USA - M. trunc garden sep15 (SPAdes) (version 2) | ecosystem: Host-associated > Plants > Roots > Nodule...
TTTAAATTAGAACAATGTTATATAGTTTGCTCAAAAAAAAAAAAAAAATGTTATATAGTCTTATATGAAATGCAGCGAAGTGTAATTCCCATAAATCATGTAGTGGAGCGCAATACATGGAAAGGAAAGAAAAATAATCAATATTAAAAACAACAACGATTTTTAATAATAAGTCAATTTTCGTCGCTATAACTTTCGCACCAACCTCATTTATGCTTAAGTGAAAGTTTGAAAGAATCACGTATTTTAATTTTTTTATCCAAAAAAATAATAGGTGATTTCTTCCAAACTTTTTCCTCTCTAAAATAATCCCTTTTTCCGAGTATCTAACATAATTAAATTATCATCCCATATACAACACAATAAATCTACCACAAACCTAAGTTTCGCCTTCGCCACCAAGTCACGTGGTGCATAAACGTTTATGATACACTTCTTATTCCTCCCATTCGAAGACCACCACTATATATGATTATCCATGACCTCTATATCTAAATAAATACATTGAGTTAACGATACAATGCACTACTACTGTTTAACTTAGCGTTCGTGGGTTCATCTGCTTGTACAAATGCTTCAATCATTTAAGAAAACAATTGATCACATATTTTATTACTCATTTAAGGAGAACAACTGATCACGTATTTTTTTTAATGAAGTTCAATTGATTATATTTATTTTAAAATAGATACGTTTAAAAAATAGTTATAATTATTAAAAAAATTAACAATTAAAAAACTGATTGTTTCCACATAAAAGTAGTTTTTTTTTCTTATTTTATAAAAGTAAATTATTTTTTATTTTTTAAAAAATAAATGATTTTTAACCCACTTAAGTTGGTTTGGTGGTGTTGGATTAAAGTTTTGAAGTGTGATCCTTTCAAAGTCTTATATTCGATTTTCTACAATATCAATTTCGATTGGCTAATTCATACATAATTTTGCTCTGACTTTAAACAAGACTCATGCAAGTGGACACTAATATTAGACCCCTTGAATAGTCGGTTATGGGGTCAGATACCGAGTCTTGAAAATAAATAAGTGATTTCGAAGAATAATTCTATTTTTAAATAAGAAAAGTTTATTTATTTATTTAAGAAATAAGTATTTATTAATAATTTATTAATCTATACTTACTATATATAAATGAAACTACCCCTTTCAACACACTTTTGGGTTATACTTTTCTTTTTAAAAATACCCTTAATTTTAAATACAAGTAAAGTATGTAACAAATAGATAAGAATAAATTTAAATATCAAAACAAATGTAACAAACACGATATGAATATATGTTTATCTGTTTTTTTTTGTTTTGAAAACTCGGTATCTGATCCAAGGACCGACTAATCCGAGGGGATCAATCTCACCGCCCACTTGCGGGGACCCCATTTAAAGGCAGAGCAAACTCTATATGGATTTGCCCAAAGCCGGAGCAAACTCTGTATGAACTTGCTCACCGAAACTGACACTAGAAGGACTCGAACCGGAGACCTTGAGAGGAGCAAACTCCAAGATCCCAAGCCAACCCCAAATGGGTTGTTTTTTTTCTTTTATTATTTAAAAAGTATAACAAACTAGATGTGTATATTTATACTTACTTTTTCATTGTTTCAATTATACTCGTAAACAATTTTTTTAATAATAAAGATTATTATTCGTGTCATTAAAAAATGCAATAAATATTTGTATTTTTATTTTCAATCAAAACCAAAATTTCATAAAAAAATAAAAATACCGTTCATAATTTTCAAACGTTAGCGCAATAAAAAGAGCGAAAGGACGGACACGAAGTACCCGTCTTTTTGCTAGTAACTATAGTAGTAGTTCAAATCTTTTTTGGGATGCCAATTTGGTGTTTATTTTGTATTTTACTTTTTTTATTTCAAAAAAATGGTCTTGCGGAGAGTTGAACCCTCGAGTAGGGGGAAATAGCTAAACTAAATTTGGTGTCTATGAATTTTCGACACCATGAACTATGAATTTTGGATACCCAACAAAATCATCCAAGATCAGCCACAGGCATCAACACACTCACACTAGATCACATACAACACTATATATCAAAATCGATTTCATATACTTCTACACTAAAGCCCTCCTTCACCTTCCCAAATATCCTCTACTTATCAATAGTCAATTAGAAGATGTCTGTAGGATTTACACTTCTTATTAGAAGATGCCTTGCTGAACTTTCATATATAACATTAAATCTTTCTAAAAGAAGGAAATAAAAAAAATGTTATAATTATTAGACTGATAAAAATAAATAATTGTACTTTCATGATGAATTTTTCTTTTATGGAATCTTTAACCAATATTCTTAGTGAATTGGTAAACAAGACCTAGGAGGCGTTCAATGGATCTCCGTGTGTCATGACGGTGGACAACGACAACAAAGCTCTTGTGATCGGTCATTCCAGTCCAACGAGTCCAGCTATTATGAGCCCACTACTAGCAAACACAAATTCTGTATATTTTGAGTGAACATGTGGACATATCAGCAAAAGACTTGACACATCATTAAAATTTTGAGTGATGAATTCAATTCTAAAATTTTAAAAAACAGGAGAACTAAAATTAGAAAGATAAAAATCAAAATTGACAACGGAAGGGGATTAACATTGTAACTAAACCTAGATAAATTAAATGTATTTATATATGTACACTCATTTTTTTTTCAAGAAGCATATATGTATGCTCTTACTTTTCATACATCCATCAAACACCATATTTTGTCTATATATCTCTCTTTCCATCACCTCATCAATCTAACACATCAATTATTTTAGAGAAATGATATTTTTTACAACTATTTTGTGACAACTTTTTGATAACTTTATCTCTTATACCGAAATTGTGTTCTTACTTTTTTTTTGCTTCCCCTCTATTGTTTTTTTATCAATAACAAAAGAGAAAAAGAAGGTTGTAACAAAAATTGTCACAAAATAATTCTACAAATATAATTAGTCATTATTTTACTCTTTTTATTTTTTATGTCTCTAGTGGTTGATTGGATTTTGGGTGTTTAATACCATGAGCTCAATTGTAACTTACAATGGAGTGAGTTAATTTTTGAAGGAAGTGGTGAAGGAAAACTTGCATGAGAAGAAAATGTGGAAGAGGAAAAGGTGTAGGTTGTGAAAGAGAATATGTAAATATGAATGAGGGATTTGAATGGTAAAATTTGAAAAACTTATGGGTTTAGATCCTCTTCCACACCTTTTTCTTTTCTTCACTCTCAAGCAACAAATCTCAGCCTTTAGACAAAGAGAAATGGTAGCAACACACCTTCTAACACACACTTTTCAACACATCCTTTTTGATTGGCTAAAATTCACATGGGTCCCACCAAATTGATATGGGACCCACATGATTTGGTGGGACCCATGTGAATTTTAACCAATCAAAGAGAGTGTATTGAAAAGTGTGTGTTAGAAGGTGTGTTGCTAGCATTTCTCTTAGACAAATCCAATAGTTGGGAGGTTAAAAAGTCAAACTTCCTTCTCTCTCATCCAAATTTCCCATCCGCCATGTGTCCTACCTAAGTCAAACAAATAATCCGAATTTTAATCAAAGGTTTTTAATAACATATTTTGCCATATGTTTAAGACACGTTGAAAATTAAAAGTACTTCTCATTAGAGTGTTTACTTACCAAAATTAAAGTATTTTTCAAGAAGGTATTTTAAAAATATAAAATCTAAGTACAAGGTTCATTTGACTACATAAATTCACCTACTAAATATCAAAATCGGTTTCATATACTTCTACACTAAATTTCAAATATTGATTATTTAATAATATTAGATTGATTCAATTGATTCAAACACCATGATGAGAGACATCACCAAAACAAATTTTCATTTTTGTAAATGTTTTGTTTTTATGTGGTTCGCTGACTTTTAATAAATTCATTTTAATATTTGACAAAAACATAGGTAGACTGACATAATACATATTATTTGAACTATTGATAAAAAAATGATAGACGTGGCGGAAATGTATTTTCAATTGATAGTAGAAGTTACGTATGCACTCTTTTCGTATGGAATTTTTTTGCGGATGATTCACTTGTCAATTTAACATATCATAATACCTCTTAAAAATATGTTTCAAAAAATGTATATGAAATATTCTAAAGAAACTGTCGAAGACTATAGAAATTGTACAATTTACTACAAACTAAAGATAGTCAAAATCAATGAACTACAAGCGATATATAGATGGTCCATAAAAAAAAGCTATATATAGAGGGTTAGGAAAATATGCTTTACTCTGAATTTCAGAATAGAGCCAAAAAGTATTGTTTCTTGAACCAGTAACTAAAGAAACATAAATACAAATTCTACCTAAGAATCTCTGTGGCATTCCCATACATTAGGTTATTTAAAAACTTCATAGAATCATCTAATCACGATTCAGTCTCATACACTTTTTCATTCTCCAACCCACATTCACTTGGGGTTTGGCGGAATTTTAGTACATATTCAATCTTATATTATAATGATGATGATAATGTTCATGATAGAATGTTCGCAATTAAAGAGCATCCTTTTTTTTTTTGGTTACATAAAGAGCATCCCTTTGAGTAGCCTTTGGTTCACTACAAAAATCGGTTACATATGCTTCTACAATTCCACCTTGGTGGTTTGTACTAAAATTAAAAAAATTGGACTTCGAAACAACTTGTTTAACTGCTTTACGTGTTTATCAGAAGAACGTTTATGGATACACTATTTTTATAATCAAGGAAGAAATATGATTAAATCATATTTTTATAAAATTATGAATTGTAAACTGGTTTCGTAAGATAACTTTTTAAAATAAACGGAAAATAATTTATAAATATGTTGGGAGTTTTTTTTTTAAAAATGGGGAAGGAAAAATTTAATAAGTGGTAATAAGTAAAGTGACATTAATGTTCGCTTTAGTGAGTATTTTTTACGAGTCTCACAAACACATACACATGTATTTATGTGGCAAAATACACCATTCGCCCTTTAAGTTGTTTCATTGTACAAAATTAATTTTTTAAGTTTCTTTTTGTTTGGTATAAAGTTTCATTTTATGTCCATAATAATTACCCTTTTCAGATAATCTATTGCAAAAATACACGTGCGTCTTTTATGTTACATACATGACATGAACAAGGTTGACCCCACCTTCTTTCTGGAAAAAAGGTTGACCACTTATGTAGAGTAGTGCTAGCAACACTTTCTTTTGAACACTCTCTCTAATACTCACTCTTTAATTGGCTTAAATTAATGTGGGTCCTACATTTTGAAAATGGAACCCACTTAAAGTGATGGGACATACATTGATTTCACCCAATAAGATAGTGAGTGTTTGAGAGAGTGTTGAAAAGAGAGTGTTGCTAGCATTCCTCCCTACATATTCCATATTATAGTTTACATGTACTTTTTTTTTTAAAGAATATTTTACATGCTCATCTCATAAATTGACTAAAGGAATTAGGTGCAAAGAAATGCTAGAAACACATTTTTTAACATATATTTTTTAACATACTTTTTTGATTGGTTAAAATTTATATGGGACCTACCAAATTCATATGAGACCCACATGATTTGGTGGGAGCCATATGACTTTTAACCAATCAAAAAAAGTGTGTTGAAAAGTGTGTGTTAGAAAGTGTGTTGTTATAATTTTTTTTTTCCGAGAAAGGAGGGAAATGTTGACAAATTGTGTTCGAGATAATAGGAAATGAGACAAATTGTGTAACGGCATGTAAATATGTAATGGAACTTACTTTTTTCTTTTGAGGTACTGGAACTTACTTGTGACACAAAAAACCTTCAAAAAATAATTTGTATTAATTGAATAATTTGAAGCACGTATACAGTATTCAGTCCATTTAGGTGATAACAAGAATCCAAACAAATTATATATGAGTGCCAGGATACAAGGAAAAATTACTTGTTGATCTTTTTCGCCACCTTATGATTTTATGAAATGTCATAAAATAATATATTTTGTTAAAATAAAATGAAGAAATATGCATCAATAAATACTGAAACCGAACCAATCCAAATCGATTTTTTTTTTTAGATCAGATTGGATTTGATTTTAAAAGCAAACCAATTGAATAAACAAATAACAAAACCAAAACGATTTAGATCAGATAGTTTTTTCTCCCAAAATCGAACCAATCATGTATGCGAACACCCCTACGCTAACCATTCGTTTTGTCTATTTTGTTGGAATGTGGCAATGTGGGTTGAAAATAACTATTACACATAACCAAAATAAGAGTGGTATGAAACAAATAATGGTCACATGATAACTAATAATTGTTTTAATTTTGAATTTTATTATATGTAACTAACTTTATTTGTCTTTTGTACATGCGTTATTCACCGGAGCAAAGGAGAACGAAGCACGAACAAACAGAATATATAAACCCACATATTCACCACTCTCTTTCATTTCCCTTTCTATTCATCACTTTTTCTCACATTTTCCTGCAAGATGATGCCTCACTCTGAGCTAGTAACAAACACAGAATTAGCTGCTGATGAAATGGAGAGAGTTAGCCATCACTTTGTTCTGCTTTACCTAAACCTTGTCATAACGAAAACATTATTTCAATGTCTTCCTCAGTACTTGGTGTATTTGGACAATTTTATAGGTTTCATTGGAAACGTACTGAATGGAAAGGTTCGATCAACCACCTAACTCATTTCTAGTTTTATAAGTGAAATTAGTTGTAATTCTAGATCATAATTTATTTGTAATGTTCAAAATGTAGCTATGCAAGGTTGAAGAATCGAAAGAAGCATTATGGTCGGTACACTTAACTGAACTTGTGCTTCTGATTCCAAGAGTTATTTCATTTGAAGCAAAACCAACTGCCAACAAGCCATCTCATCTTTTAAAGGTTTGATTTGCCATTTAAATTCTTAATTATTACTGTAAGATATAAATGAACTCATTGAGATAGTTTGATGGTTAAATATGTATAATCAGGGACACAAAACCAATTTCCTGCAATTTTTAACTGACATGCCTTCTGTTTTGGGTAGTTCCCCTTCTTTATCGACATTTGAAATGAACGTACAACTACACAAAGCTATAAATGAATCCAATTGAGATAATTTGATAATGCATAAAGCTTCAATTTTAAGTGAAGATCAATTTGTAAAATTGGTTTTGACATGTTGTGTTGTTGCATTTCATATTACTTGCAAGCATTCACACATGCCTTCAGGGAAAGTAGAGTAGGCTCTTCATTAAAATTGGCTTGATTATATGCAATTGAAGATATGTTGTTGCCTGTGAGTGTAATATCATCTTTATCCTTTGAATATTTTAAGTTATATCTTTTGAATGGCCTTTGATCGATATACGCCTCTCTCTTCTCCATTTTACATACTTTTGATTTAAATCCAGATGCATACCACATATGTTAGTCCGCTGATATATAGTCGAAGAAAGTCAGAATATGTGGATGCTATAACTGAATGGATGAGGGAGTTTACATCATTGTTGAAGGAACTTTCCCCTGCTGAGTCCTTGGTAATCTATTTTTTATTTCAATGATAGTTTTTTTAAAGAGATAAACATGTTTTAGTATTTATGTTCAGTGATCATTGTTCATTATAGGTAGGAATCCAGTTACTAAGTAGTTTTGGAAAATGGGCTCCAGGGCATTTGTCACTTCTTGAGATGTATAACAAAATACAGGGTTCATTACCTGATTTTTTGGGTAAATATAATGAACTAGGAGGTAAACATCAATCAATTGATACTATGTTTCTTGTAAAGTTTCTATTTAATCTCTAATGGCCTCTAATTTGATTGATTTTTATTATGCAGAGCCCCTAAATGGTCATTTTCTTTGCCTTCCTACATCATCTAAAAAGATGATACTGTGCTGTTTGATGAAGTTTTCTAGTTTGGACTGGCCTCTTCTAAACTTTCTTCTTGAATGTTGCTTAAGTGAGCTTTTTATGGTTGTCTAAAATTTCACCTAACATGATTTCTTTTGTTTTTTCTTCATATTTATTTTGTTTTTTTTTCGTATTGCAGGTCCTAGTATCGATTTTGATACGATATTTGTCATGATTGGAATTGTAAATGCGCTTGACATTCCTAATGTGAAAGTTGATGATTATATAAATTTCTCATTTTCTTTGGTCTTGCAATTGAAATATAGTTCTTCAACTTCGAGTTTGGCTTTGAAGAAGATGGGAATTATGTTTGGCTCTTATATGAAAAAGAATGCTGATCATTTTGACAAAAGTTTTCATTTAATTGAGAATCGAGTTGTTGATGCTATTGTAAATTCTTTTATATTTGTTGTGTTTATTTAAGTGATGGTTGCTACTTTGTTTCCTACAGGGGCTGTTGTATTACAATTCTGATTTTGTTATTTTGTGCCTTAGGTGAAGAAGCCTTATGTAGGTAACATTTTTTCACTCTTAAAGATGATTGCTTCCTTAGGTGAGGTCACACAGCTTAGTGAAGGAAACCTTTTGACCGTTTGCCCATATTTGTTCAAGTATCTCAGAGATCTGGGGGTAAACCTTCTCACTTATAATCCTTGGTATATTATTTTTATATTTTGTTTTCCACATCTATCCATTTCATGTCTCATTTTATTCTTTTGGATTTCCTAGACCATGTATTACATTTAAAAAACCTTTTTTTTTGCAGTCCTTATTTATTTTTGGGAATTTAATTTTTATTCTTTGGAGTGATATCTTAAAACTTGAACAAATAATGAAGAAGCTATAGACTATAGTACCTGCTATCATGATTTTGTTGTTTGAGGCAAGCAACCTTGTGTCATTTCATTAACCACAAAATCATGAATACAACTTGGTTGATTGTCAAAAACTTGAGGATTAACCATATATGTAGTCACTCTAGTCAAGTTATGAGCCGCTTCATTAGCTTGCCTCCAAGAAAACTCAACCACTGAGTTTGGAAATACATAATTTTTGAGTCTTATACAATTTTGGACTATGTAACCTAGTTCAGTTAAATCTACTTCATTACCAATGAAACGATCAACCACATAGAATCATGTTCAAATATAACATTGTCCACCTGTAGATCTTTCAACCAAAGCATATCATGATAAAGTCCATATGCCTCACCATCGGCCAAACTTCGCAGCAACTCTAATGATTTTAGCCTTTAAAAACTGCCCGTTCTCATCTCTAAGAGACATACCAGCCAATACCTTTGTCACCGAAAGTTGCGCCCACATTGCACTTGACTTTACCAACTGCAGGCTTCAACCATCGTGTCTGAGTTGCTGCACTGCTATTTTTGCTATGTGCCTCTGTCTGCAGATTTGGAACTCGCCACCGGGGAATAAGGACATTGGCTCTGTAGGTGGTAGCTTCGCTGCTGTCATTAATGTCGTCCCGTAAGTGTTGGTTACGACCGTTCCAAATGCTCCACGGTAGAGCACACTAGCTGCTACGCCTACTGCGCGAATTTTTTTTTTGCAAACCTGAAAAACAAGCCATTGAAGTCAATCTGCCAGCATAATTTAATCCATATAGCTCCAGAATTGTTCTGCTGCCACACTAGAATAGAATCCGGGTAGTTAATAAATAAATGCCATTTTGTCTCCTCATCACAATCACACTTGATGCAATAATGTGAAAATATAACACCTTTGTTGCGATTACTGGATCTTGTTGGGAAGCAGTTCCTCAGCAACCTCCAAATGAACTTTCTGATTCAGGAATGATGTGTCAACAAAATTGTTGAGAGCCAAATGTCTGGCACTTTTGACCATAAATTGTCTCTTGGAATCGGGCCACCACATCCTGTGATCCTCCTCAATTAGTGGCAGTAAGGGAGTGTTTAAGATAGCATCCGTTGACAATCCAAGTAATAAACTGCTGTCACATTCCTTTACATCTGCACACCACAATTCATTAGCTGAAAGTTTATAATTGATAGGAAGCGTTGTTGGCTGCAAGTAGGTGTTATGTGGCCTACTCACCCCATGGTATCTTTACCAATTACCCATCCAAGACCTCCTTAAGAATATCCTTTTTTAAATAGCTGCCCCTAGGAAATCCCCATTGGGATAATATATGGCTTTGAATATCCTGGATACAACAGTGTCTGGATTTGATAGTATCTTCCAAGCTTGCTTAGCCAACATTGCTAAATTGAAAGCATATAATTCCGAAAACCCATGCTCCATGTTGCTTAGACATGCTTAACTTATCCCCAACTCAACTAGTGTATGCCTTGATTTCTTCCTATATTTGATATTTTTCATAATTTTCCATGCTGATTGAGATTTCATCAACACATACAATAAGAGACTTCTTTTATGTTTAATTCTTTCTAATCATAATCAGGTTTTAACTACACCTAGTTTATCCTGTTTTAATTCACACTATGTTCTAAGTTGCTTGAGATTTGAGACTGTCATCTGTTTTTTTTTTTTTTTTAAAAAAGATGTTTGGG
>Ga0209282_1002627_pt1 | contig 10450 bp, 15 predicted proteins | sample Mtrugardesep15_FD_187529 | JGI IMG/M metagenome (GOLD analysis project Ga0209282, IMG submission 187529) | Root nodule microbial communities of legume samples collected from California, USA - M. trunc garden sep15 (SPAdes) (version 2) | ecosystem: Host-associated > Plants > Roots > Nodule...
ACAAATATAACAAAACTTTGGCATACAAAACTCAGTATTCAGTTTTCCATTCTAAATTTTTTCTAAAAGATATTTAAAAATTTATATTTGAACAACTAAAAATTGTGCTTAATAACATTCTAAATTGTGGTTAATTGTGTTTAATAAATTATTAATAAGTTGTGACATCTTGTTACACTCATTACTCATTGATTAAACATAATTAACCATATATTTAAAATGTGTTACTATCCAACGGTTAAAATTTGATGTCAAATTTCTCATTTGTTTACATAAAAAAGAAGACATGTGTGCATATATAAGCTCAACTAATAGTTATTCACTAATTCCATCATTCCTGAATAGACATATTTTGTGACATTAGTTGAGATCCAACATTATTCTCTACGAATTTTATTAATTAATTCTTTTTATATCAGATATTTTTAATGGAAAGTAAGACTTTTAGACACCAAAAAATTTCCTCTTTCACATATATTTTTGTGTGGTGGATAACAATTAATAGAAGAAATATCCACATCTGATGCCTCAAGATTTCATTTGTTTTCATCTGCCAAAACAATAAAAGGTGAAAATCCAATCACATTATTATTTTAAGATAATGTTTGCATACCATATCCTAACTTCAACCACATATTCCATGCCACGTGGCAAAACCAAAATCACTAATCCATGTTGAATACATTTGTTATTATTATATCATAGTGAAACTTGGTTTTGTTGTCCATTACCAATTACCAAAAAAGAATTTGAAATGGCATCTTCAGTGATGGCTTCTGTGAGTTTGAAACCAACTCCTTTCAGTTTCACTGTTGAGAAATCTTCAGTTAGAGGACTACCTACCCTTTCAAGGCCCTTCAAAGTTGTTGCCAGTGGTGTCAAGAAGATTAAGACTGATACACCTTATGGTTATTTCATTACCACTTTTTTTCTTAGTTCAATTACATGCATGCATGCATATATTATTGTTGATTATGATTATATATATATATATATATATATATATATATATATATATATATATATATATATATATATATATATATATATATATATCACTTTCTAATTTGTTAATATGATTTCAGGAACTGGAGGTGGCATGGCCTTGCCCGATGGAAAAGATGCTTCTGGCAGGAAACAAAAGGTGTGTTTAATTTTTTTATTTTTTATTTTGGTGGAATTTTATGTAGCATATATAATAGTATAAAATATATTGTTAACATAGGCTTGTGGTTGAATTCAAGTATTTAACTTAATAGACTTTAGTTGAGGTTGAATTGTACAGGTGGAGAATCTAAGTTCAGATATGATTGAAATAACCATTAGTCAGATTTTAGTTATCTTCCGGTCGAATTTCGAGTTATCAAGATTTATTTCCATGGTAACACCAGAGGGTTAGAACCAAAAAATGGTTAATAGATATAGTAATTTATTCAACTTTTGGCTTTGGCCTCTTGGTCTAAGATTTAATTCTTTATAACCCTCTCTTCTATCTAGTTTCTTACATGAAAAACTAAGTAGTAGTTTCTAAAGTATATGAAAAATTATCACTATAGTCCTTAACATCTTAACCACATAGGCTAATTGAATGGATTTCACATGATTCAGAGATTAAGTAGAGACTGATTCTTAAGGGGCTAACTTGAAGATTTACTGTTTAATTTAAACACTTATTTATAGGTAGTAAATACAACTTATGAATATGCATATTTTTTTTTTTTTTTATGACTCAAATTATTTTTATACTGATAACCATACATAAGTTTCTCACAAGATAAAGTATGCATATTAACTTTCATGTTTATGATAACTAGAACATTGATATCTATTATTTGAGTGTCCCTTTTATTTTTGGACTTTCTGGATTGTTGGTTTATAGTTTTCATCTCATCTCATCTTCTAACTTGTGAATTTCAATTTTATTCAGGGAAAGGGTGTTTACCAGTTTGTGGACAAATACGGTGCTAATGTTGATGGATACAGGTAACTTTCATTTTTTTGTTCTTCTGAAATCTAGGTCCAGTTTTGTACGTGTTTAATAACATAGTTAGGTGAAATAATTATGTCATGAGAGGAACTAATCTCAATTATACAATCATGATATAGGTGGTCAAAATTATAACAAATTTAAATCAAACTGTTATGATCATTCATGCATTATTATGCAATCAAGACTAATGTCTCTCATATTCGGACTGATACTCTAGCTCATACATATAAAAAAAAAATTTGGAGTTCAATTTAAGTAAGTAATCAGTTCAAGACTAATGTCTCTCATGTCATTGATATTGATTATAAATTATTATTTTCATTTAATTATATAGACTTTGACCTACTTATTCAAAAATCAAAATGTAATTTTCATGTTTTATTATGCAGCCCTATCTACGAGCCAAAGGACTGGTCTCCAACCGGTGATGTCTACACTGGAGGTAAGAAACTTCTTTTTTGGGTAACTTTGATGTCTTAAAATTGACTCCACAAGATAAAATAGCATGAACTGTAGGGATTTATGGTCCTCTAAAGCAATGTTTTAAAAACTGGATCGAGCTGATAACTTTAACTGGTTGAATTGAGAATCGACTACTTCACCGTTTCAGAACTGAGCAATTCGTTTTAAACGATAAAATAAGTACACTGATGAACATACCTATTGTTGATGTTATAATGTGATCATGAATGTGTTAGAATATCAACTATTAATTATTTAATTAATGATTTGTTTACTTTAGAGGGAAATCAAAATCTTTGAGAGAAGTGTTTAGTTTTGGTTCAATCTAAAAACTATTTTCGCTCTTTACAAATTACAAAGTTTAGAGTCATGTTATCAACTATTTGAAGACCATGTTGGCTATACAAAGATTTTCTTGATCAAATTCAAATGTTAAAGAACAATTTATGTTCCTGGCAATAGTATGATAACAAACTTCATAACTTGCAGGTACGACTGGCTTGGCTATCTGGGCAGTAACTCTAGCTGGTCTTCTAGCTGGTGGTGCACTCCTTGTCTACAACACAAGTGCTTTGTCACAATAGACTCTGCTAAGTTGATATTTGTGTTTCAATATTCCATGTAGCTCTAAAAATGAAGGATATACTCATCAATTACTTGTGGACATAGTTCCTTCTGTTCTATAAATATTGTGTGGATTTCAAGAAAAATCTTTGTTTATATAACCATGCATCTCTATGGGTTCACCAAAATGTTTATCAACATGTTAATCCATGAACAGAAAACATGCATTGTTTATAGTTGATAGTCTACTCCACTTCTTTAAAGAACATGGAATGTAGCTACTGTCAATGTGTCATTTTACGATCTACGTGAAAATTCTCTCAAAAATAAAATAAAAAAATCTATGTGAAAATGTATATCGAGATTGCAACATTTCAATCTACTCCACTTCACAAAAGAACAAGTATAAATATTAAGTGTAAGAAATAAGGAATGTAGCTATTGAATGCTGTCTTGATGCATTATTGAGATTGCAAAATCTGATTGATCTTGAGGCATTGTTAAGATGTTTTTTTTATATAGTAATGAGTTGCATGTATGTTGTACTATTATTTATTTCACAAAATACTGAGCATGGATCAATCAATGAACAGAAGTCAGAAAATTCTCTCCGATTCATTCAAACAGAATCATTTCATTTAAGTATTTAGTCTTTGGCTTACTGAAATCTTCCTTGTTATCTCTTTGATAACACTAATACTTGGACATCAGATTCAGATTACCTAATGTAGGAAAATAATGTGTTTTCATGCCGTAAGCCATCTTGACCATTAATCTTAGATTGGTTCAAATTGCACGATAACAAAATCAGTTTCAAACAAACTCCGCCGTTAATTTGAGATCGGAGGTTGAAATTTAAAGCTACATAATGCGGGAAATCCAAATTGCTAGTGCATATCCTCAGCCTCGTCAGCAAAAGATTTAATTAACAACTTTTCATGATATTTGTCTTGCAAAAACTAAGTTGTATTCCACTATGCATCTGCAAGATTGTAAGATGTTTAATTACCAGTAATAGACCAGTCCAACCCATAAATATCTGTTTGCTTCTTTCGACTGCATAACAATATTTTAGAAACGAAACGGTTCAACTAGTTGAATCTTGAACCGGCACAATCTATGATTCATTTATTTAAGTTGTTATATCTGTTTTGTCTCAATTCGAACGATTCAATGCAGTTGAATCATGACTCACAGGTAGCGCTGGTTCGATGTCTGATTTGGTTTTTAAAACACTGCTGCACAAGAGTTTTTTTTATGAATGCTGCATAGTGACTAACTGCACCTTGCATACAATCCAAGTCCTATTTTTATACAATAACCCATATTTATAAAAGCTGAAAGTTATTATAGTTATATGTGTTTAGGTGCTAACTTGTGGCAATGTTTCACAACGGTTAAATTGCAGAAATAACAACATATATGCTTAAAGCAAACATTACCAGAGTCTACAAAGATTGTGAAGTTTAACATTGACAAAAGCTACATTCCTTGTTATTTTGAGAAGTTGAGTAGATTATCAATTACGATTACAATTAAAAAATGGGTTATGGAGAAGGAAATTATGTACTGTTATTGTTTGCAATACATATTTATAATCATAATATATTTTGAATGAAGGAAAGCTTAATTTGTAACAAAAGTTCATTTCACTCCAAATATTTTTTCTTCAAAACATTTTCAGTAAAAGGAAAAAATAAAGCAGAATTAGAGGATATCGTCTCGGTACCCAACACCGTATGCCATCAGGTGCGTCATGCAACACACCCCTTTCTCCAGCAACAAAAGTGTGAACTCTATTTCCTACATGAAGCCAACTACACCCTGGAGTTTTTTTAATTCCTATCTCTTTCATCAGCATTCTGATTTTGAAGCTTCACTCCATAACTTGGCAGTAACAAGAATATTGAACAAGGCAACATAATTTTCAGAGTTGTTTGGATCAATCTCAAATAGTTTCTTAGCTGAAATTTTTGCCAACTCCACGTTCTTATAAACCCTACAACCACAAAGGAGTGTTTCCCAAGCACCGGCAGTTGGTTCCATAGGCATTCTCTGTATAAACTCATATGCCTCATCGAGGAGACCAGCGCGGCTATAGATATCGACCACACATGAATAATGTATAACATCGGGTTCAACAAGATGAATATCCCTACTCATTGAATCGAATATTTGAACTCCTTCCTCTACCAGCCTTGAATGGCTACAACCAGATAGAACACAAGTAAATTGGTTAGTAGCATCTTCTCAGAGAAAAAGTGCTTCTTTTCCATTGATAAAAAGTCGGATTTATGGTATGTCATACATCCATGCAAACAAACAAATTGGTAAGTCATACGTTTTTTATTGTTGTAAACCCAATACGCATTATTCATTTCTGTTGGGTCACACATTCTTGCAATGAAACAAATTGGATTTTCAAGTGCTAGCTAGCTATAAATATACCCGCGATCCCATTAGGTATTTCATTCATGCAAACAAATTAACATATCAAAGGTGTGATTCAATTCTATGCTTTGTTTTTGTATGCAGTTAAAGCACTAACTCATATAATAAAACGTTTCTGTTTTACATGATGTTCTCTGTTACTTCTTCCCATGCAGGAAACCATCAGCATTCACACAGCACAACGATGAAGAAACAACAACTAAATCTTAGCTTTCTCGGCTTTATGCTCGTGATCTCATCTTTCATGGCAAGGAACCTTCTATTTTGATTTTTGTTTTCTTTTCAATCTGATGCATAGTAGTCAATAGCGGTCGATAGCGGCCGCACGGAGCGTAGCATTGAAGAACCGCTACGCTAATGGTCGTAGTAGTACAGAATGAGATAGAGGTCACTTCAGCTGCTATAGCGGCTAGCAGCCGCTATTTGATTTTAGTTGAAAATTTCCAGATTGACCCTATTTTTAAAACATTTTGTATGCTTTCCAAATTTCTAAATTGATTTTAGGACATTTTGGCGATTCTTAAAACCAAATTGACTCTGCTTTATGGTTTCTCTATTCTTTTTTTCTTCCTATGTTTTCTTTTGTTTTATGGTTTCTCTTGTTTTTATGATTTTTTTTATTTGTTCCTATATCTTTTGGTTTTTGGTGTTTTGTTTTATGAATGTCTCGTGAGATTTGAGTGTTATATTTAATTTTATATTAAATATAGTTTTTTTTTTAGAAATATATAAGTTTGTTTACATTTTATACCATTATTCATGTAATTTGTTCAAAAAATAATCAAATATTAGTGACCGCTATTTGTCATACCGCTACACGCTATCCCACTTTTGAGGTCGGCCGTTACACACTGCTATCCGAGATTGACTACTATGATGTGATGGTTCAAAGTATCAATTTATTGTTTCATTCATATCTAAAATGGGCGTTCTTCAAATGCAGTTGGCAACCTCGGCCAGAGATGTGGACACCATGATTTCGAAGGAAAATAGGTTTGAAAGATCTGATGGTGTTTTTCACCCAAGCTCACGAGACAAGAATGCATGGTATGTATATAACATCTCCAAAGGTGATCAGGTAAAGATGATGAAGGTCCAACCCGGAGAAGCGAACAATGTGATTCACTCCAATGCAAAGGAGTTCGATACTTTGATGGTGTGGTTCAACCAAACACACAAGATAAGTATAACTGGTATGACCGCGATGGTAAGGTTGAAGGTGAGCTAAAGATGAAGGTTTTCCCTGGAGTGTGTTTAGAGAAAAAATGTTAAAAGAAGAAATGGTAATGTGAATGGCTGACATTAGCAATAATTTACCTAAAGTGTATTTTTTACCCGAAAATGTACTTGAAAAACTATCACCCTTTTCTACATCAAATATTGATAACATGAAAGTGTTATTCAATATTTCTAATGATGATGCTCTTGTTGATTAGATGATGAGGGAGTCTTTAGGTGAGTGTGAGATGGTTAATAGTCCAGGTGAGGAAAAAAAAAGTGTAAAGTCAATGAATGAAATGGTTGAGTGTGCAAGAGCCAGAAAAGTCGGATGATCACTTCTCCAAGAAGAAGTATCTATATGACAAACAGCTAAAGCTCGGTTAATTTTGTCTTTGCTACGGGGATCAAGTAAATCAACTTGATACAACAGCACCATAGGATTAGAGTGACAGAAGTACACCAACGTGTAAGGAAATAAGTGTTTGAGGCATGTAATTGGTATGGTCACATTCCCTGTTTATTTTACTAACCTTACCAATCATCACATCCTCACCTGACCCCCTTATGTTCTCAGTTTTGCGAACCACAACATTGTTACCCAAAACAGATGTTACAAACTCAACCTTTTCATTCATTGACCTTACACATTTTTTCTCTCTCACCGGGACTATTAACCATTTCACACTCACCTACAGACTCCCTCATCATCTTATCAACACGAGCATCATCATTAGAAATATTGAATAACATTTTTATGTTATCAATGTTTGATGTAGAAAAAGGTGATAGTACATTTTCGGCTAAAAAAGACATTTTAGGTAAATATCGCTAATGTCAGCCATTCGCGTTACCCATCCTTCTTTTAACATTTTTTCTCTAAACATTCTAGGGAAGACCTTCATGATCTTTAAATCACCTTCAACCTTACCATTGGGGTCATACCGTTTATACTTATCCCGTATGTTTGGCTGAACCACACCATCAAATTTATCAAACTCCTTTGCATTGGAGTGAATCACATTGTCCGTTTCTCCGGGTTGGACCTTCATCATCTTTACCTGATCACCTTTGGGGATGTTATATGTATACCATGGATCCTTGACTCGTGAGCTTGGGTGAAAAACACCATCAGAACTTTCAAACATATTTTCCTTCGAAATCATGGCGTCCACATCTCTGGTTGTGGTTGCCAACTGCATTTGAAGAACGCCCATTTTAGATATGAATGAAACAATAAATTGATACTTTGAACCATCACATTGAAAACAAAACAAAAAATAAAAAATAGAAGGTTTTGTACCATGAAAGATGAGATCAAGAGCATAAAGCCGAGAAAGCTAAGATTTAGTTGTTGTTTCTTCATCGTTGTGTCATGTGAATGCTGATGGTTTCCTGCATGGGAAGAAGTAAGAAAGAACCTTTAAAAAACTAATAATGTGAAACAGAAACATTTTATAATGAGTTGAGTGCTTTAACTGCATACAAAAACAAAGCATAGAATTGAATCACACCTTTGATCTGTTAATCTGTTTGCATGAATGAAATATCAAATGGGATCGCAGGCGTATTTATAGCTAGCTAGCACTTGAAAATCCAATTTGTTTCTTTGCATGAATGTGTGACCCAACAGAAATGAATAATGCATTGGGTTTATAGTAATCGAAAACGTATGATTTACCAATTTGTTTGTTTGCATGAATCTGTGACCCATACCAAAGTCCGATTTTTTCATTCCACTTTTCAACTAAAAATTTGTCACCGTTCTACTGTAACAGAATTGGGCTTGACCATTGATAGTAGCATCTTCTCATAGAGAAAAAGTGCTTCTTTTCCATTCATGAGCATCGCATTCGCAGAGATCATTGTATCCCATGAAACTTCAATTTTTATAGGCATCATATCAAAGACATTCCTTGAAAGACTCAAATCACTGCATTTGGCATACATATCTACTAGAGTTGTTGTTTCCGTCAAGTTCCCAACTTCCAAATTCTGGAAGACATAGCAATGTATCTCCCTTCCCATTCTCAAGCTTTCTGAAAGAGAACAAGCCGGTAAGATACTAGTAATTGTTATTTCATTGGGTTTAAATCCAATCTTTTGCTTCTTCTTAAACATCTCCATCGCCTCTTCTATTTGCCCGTTCTCCACGCATCCACTAATAATAGCAGTCCATGTAATTTCATTTGCTTTGACTCCATCTCGGCTCATATGAGAAAACAAGGAAAGACCCTTCCCGTATTCTTATTTTGTTAAAGTTCTAGTCCAGGACACAACATTTTGATGAGGAATCAAATCAAATAGTGCTTGAGCTTTTGTTACACATAGACATTTTGCATACAAGTTCACAAGGGCATTGCAAACAGACAAATCTTCTACCATACCATGTCTCGCAGTAAATCCATGAATTTCTTTACCAAATTTCAAATCTTGCAAATCCGAGCACGCACGCAAAATACTAAACACAGTCACTGGATTCGGTTTTACCCATGCCATCCCATTTCTCGAAAAACAGTAAGACCTTGATGGGGAAATCCACGATTGACATAGCACGAGGACAACAAGTTCCAGGTAGCCACATCTTTATGAGGCATCAAATCAAATATCGCTCGAGCTTCTCTAACACCTAGATATTTTGCATACAAACTCACAAGGGCACTACAAACAAACACATTTTCTACCATCCCATGTCTCACGGAAAATCCATGAATTTCTTTACCTGATTTCAATTCTTTAAATTTTGAGCACACATGCAAGATGCTAGACACAGTCATTGGATCCGGTTTGACCCCATTCCATCCCATTTCGCAAACAACGGCTAGAGCCTTCTAGGGAAATCCACAAATAACATAGCACGACGAGGACAACGAGGTCCAAGTAACCACATCTCTAACAACCAAATGATCGAAAACTCGTCTTGCACCTTCAACGGATTTACATTTACCATAGGCATGAATCAAAGCAGTGCCGATGGAAACATCAGACAACACCCCACACCGAATTGCATCATCATGAACTTCCTTGACTCTCAAGGCATCATTAGAAGCAACAAAAGCTTTGGCTACAGCCATGAACACAGGCTTGATCCTAAGTGCACGCAATGAATTATAGATCTTAATGGCCTCGTTAGGAAGACCAGTTGTGGGTAAGGCTGAAATAAGGACTGAACAAGTAGTGGAGTCTGGTTGAGTAATATTATCAAACAGTTTGCGGGTGTGCTTGAAATCTCGCACATTCAAGGCTTCCTTAAGGAGCTTAAGAGCAAGATGAGAAGGGAGGTTGGTAGAGAGAGTGGGAGAAACCATTGCTTGTTCAATGAATGTTACTGAACAAGGGTTAAGAAGATCAAATTCAGTAGTAATAATAAAGAAATTGTAAAAAAAATAAAAATTGAGGTCACCTTAAGTCCATATATATAACCTGGGACTCAATTTGAACCAAATTGGATCTTTGACAAATTACTGAAGTCAACAGAAAGTATCTATTTAAAGTTATATTTTATATTTTAAAATAATAAAATAAATATATGTTTAATTGCTAAACAGTGTAACCAAAAATAAAATATTATAAGCTGACAATTGACTGTTATTTTACACGTACATTTAATTGAGTAATAAAGAAACATACGCCATCGATATATACTAATATAATCCAATTAGTAATAGGTGTCAAAAGTTAATAAAAGATATAGAGGATGTAAAAAAAAAAAAAGGTTATACAGAAGGGATTTGTATTTTTTCCTGAAATTATGGATTAAAATAT
>Ga0209282_1002629_pt1 | contig 10449 bp, 8 predicted proteins | sample Mtrugardesep15_FD_187529 | JGI IMG/M metagenome (GOLD analysis project Ga0209282, IMG submission 187529) | Root nodule microbial communities of legume samples collected from California, USA - M. trunc garden sep15 (SPAdes) (version 2) | ecosystem: Host-associated > Plants > Roots > Nodule...
GATTTAAATTCACGAAAACAAGATTTTTAATTGTTTAATAAGATGGAAAGGGCCCCTAAAAAAAATGATGGAAAGTGAAAGAAAGGAAACCAAAAACATTTTCTTCTTTTCTTTGGTTGATTGAAAATACGAAGATAGAATAAACTATACACAAAACCCCAAAAGGTAAGTTTGGTGGTGAAGATTTAAAATCTATGTACTTCTCTTTTTAAGGGTTTGAATTTCTAGTGTCAATAATTCATGAGTAAGATCAATTCATTGATGACTTTGCTCTGACTACAATTGACCCATCGCTAATCTCAGCCTATCATAGTCTCATAGAGCTGTCATCATGGCCCCCCTTGCAGCTTCACGTTTCATTTGTGCCGCCTTCCCGCTGCCGCGGAAGTACATGTATACTTGCTGCAATTATAAATCATCCATTAAACAAGAATGTAGGAGTAGATTCAAGAGAATAAATATGTTATGTTGGATTACAAAAAAAAACCTGAATAACCCAGATGCTCAGTAGTGTTTCGATGGCGAAAAAAGCAAAACCAACAAAGTAGAGTATCTGCCATTCACCACAAATGTTACAACAATTACTATCGATTAAAAATACTTGTTCCGTCTCAATTTAATTGTCACACTTGGATTGTGCGAGGTTCTTGAAGAAATGATTAGTTTGGTTGATTTGAATGGTAAAATTAGCTTAATTTATTAAAGGGTCTTGCTAACCGGTGCTTTTGGACACTGGTTAAGCATACTATAACATGAATTTATTATCATAAAAGGTAGCTGTTTTTGACATTATTATCAATTAATTACACAATTTCAATGTATTAACTACTATATAATTTCTTTTTTCATATCCTTAACTAGTACCCTCGCATTTCCCTTTATTAAAACACCTTTATTAATTGTAGTTAGTTGAGTAGTTAAGTGAAGTGAAATTCAATAAATAATGACACATAAGTGGAAAAATTAATAAATGTTAACTTGGTATTCTAAAATGACAATTATTTTGAATTATAGAAAAAAATGCACATGGTGTTTTGAAATCTCGCAGGTCCTTTCTTCAGCTTGTTTGGCTCCTCACTGTTTGGGTCTTATGGATGGAAAGAAATAATAGATTATTCCATAAGAAGGAGTGTTCATTAGTTCAGCCGCTAGACAAAGTTAAATACTATTCTTTGTGGTGGTTGAAAGCCAATGAAACTGTCTTTGTTTTTGGTGAACATTTATGATGATTGAGTCTTTTGTCGTGTTTAGGCATTAACTAAACTTTTTGTTGTATTTTGTGTGAACTGTTGGTTTTTTTAGTAGTCTTTTTGGCACACCTTGTGCTGAAAAGATTGCTTTAGCAGTGTTTATATAATCCGTTTTTGCTTGTTCAGAAAAAAAGAAAAAAATGCACATGCGACAGATTATTTTGAGACGGAGTATAATGATTGACAAGACATGATATCCAATTTTTTTTTTATGACTCCTTATCAAGAAGCCAGATGCAAATTAGAAGCAAACAAAATAATAACTGAACTAGAAGTTGGAACATACCCCAACTACTGGATTGTAAGTCATGATCTCAATTGCAGGCAGTATACCTCTGTTACAACATAACCATTAGCTTGATTGAAAAGCACAGTTAGAAAGAAAATTACTGCGAAAATATAGTGATGAAGGACATCAAGTGGCATGTTAAATAAAATGAATGAAAAGATTAGAAGAAAACTCACGCGAGAGATTTTCCTTTGAAGATAATTGGAGGTGCAATTGCGGCCAAAACGCAAAACATAATGTGGAACTGCTTAGAGAAAATAGAAAAAAATTAGATAAGACCGCTTAGCAAAATAAACACAGAATGAATGGTTACTTCTATGAAAAATAAATACAAAACTTGCCGAGTAGCATAAGAAAAACCAGCCAAACTTTAGAGCACTGTCCGTCCTGTAACAGGAGATGGCATAGAATAATAGAACAAAAACATGACAAACCAGTAAAATTAGATCCATTCGGATTGTAAACGAACTACCTTGTAGCACGATATAGAGGGCGATACCACATCACATAGGCTCCTGGTACACCGGAAATGAAGTATATGATAGAAAGAAGCCATATAGACAGACCTACAAGGTAAACAAAAATTGTATGATGGATGCATGCCTACTATAATGGATGATAAGTTACCAAGATATAACACAAACCTTCTCCTTTGAGCCAAGCTACTGTAACAGCCGCAATATTATATAAAAGACAGAAAATCAAACCTGCAGATTGTTACAAAGTTCAAAACTAAGACACTCGATAATTAAAGAAAAATTGTCATAGAAGGATATTTAAAATTTTAAGCAATAAACTTGTGCAAAAAGGGGGAGGTAACATTTTGTAATTTTATTCCTTGAGAAGAAAAGAATGTAAGACACATCTCTCATTTTGTTTAAAGTTACAAAATAATACATGAATTTTAGAAGTCTTTAACATTGTTATGAAGTTTATCGAAGCAAACTTGGCCGATACTGTAAGGTTCAACGGAAGGGCATGCAGAGTATTTAGTTTTAATGCTGGTGCAGCAGAACAGGTTTTAGTATACGATGGACAAGATGCAGCAGCATTTGTAATTGTTTCGGCTGATGATATAGATTATTCAGAAAAAGAGTCTTTGGTATGACTTATTATATTCATGGAACAGGCCGGTGTTTTTGGCGTGTCTGTTTTCGTGCTGCGCTGTGCTGTGTGGTTATCATGTTCATCTAACTTGTATATATACTTTTCATTTGGCTATTCTTTAGTACAACTTGCAATGAAGTTTAGTCTCATTTCTTTAGAAAATTCTTTTGCTTACTGAAAACAATCAACATGAAGCTAAAGAAAACAATATTTATATATGATAAGAAGCAAATTACATTTACAAGTCAATTGAACAACAACGAATTTAATGAGAAAAATACTTATCAAAATGAAACTCCATTTAGCATAAAATATATAATTTTTTCTTTCAGCAATATAATAAATGTCTTGAAACTTCCATCAACGAGATAATCGTTGCTTCCTAATTTTGCAGAAACTGAGAAACAGTGCTTATATTTAGAACCGATGCAGGTGTTTGCATAGAAATGCCTATTCTTTTTCTGATAGTAAACTGCTAATGTACATAACTATTCCACACTTTAATTTTTTTTTCTTTTAGAATCTTACACCAGAAAGAAAAAAGGAAGCAATGTTTTTAAATAGTTAAAAAAGAAAGAACTTAAAATCCTAAAGTGCGTATGCATTTTATTTACTAGCATACAAAAATTATAGCTTATGCCAAAAATACTAAACTATAAGGCTCATGAAGCAAAAGGATTGAAGTTTCAAATTATTTGTAATTCCAATTATGGTTTTAAGCATATATATGAATACAAGAAGAATATCAAACCGCCTTTTCGACCAAATGTCAGAAAACAAAGAATTAGTTATCACTTAAACACAACCTTAGAACAAAAAGAAGGGCTTCAACGTACCTAACCATGTTGTAAACGCAACATACTGTATCGTTTGAAGATGTATTGGTATTTCATTTCCAATGTCATGATGAATGAGAGGGAAAAAAGGTGGCCAATTATTTTCCTCTATAACTATTCCAGCTGCAAAACAAAAATGAAACCACTAAAATGAAGGCATTATTCCTGTTGGCTCCTATAAGTATAGATGAACTTAAAATACCTTTTTTTATAGCACTTTCCTTTCTTTGTAGCTCCTGCAAAACATCACTAGATCATGAGTTGCCTAATTGATACAATAGGTTATACACACAATGGCCAAGATAACTCAAATGGCATCAACAAAATGAACTGATTTGGAATTGAAGGTATGATATGACTGCCTATTATAGTCGTCATAAACTAAAAACTGAACTAAAGTGTTACCCGTAAGTACATAGTGATATTGTAGCACCGATACTTCTATGATGAAACACATGTCTGGTGTCTTACATGTGTCAGTGTCCAATACCAACAAATGTGATTACATTCAATTAATTCATTTTCTTAAATTATTACTGGAGTCGATGTGTTAGTGTCGGTGTCATGTCTGGTGTTTGTGTTTGTGTAATTACTTCATATTTTGCAATGAAGAAAGAAGACAAGTGATCATGTATTGAAGAAAAAATATAATACACTCTTGCTACTAATGAGGTCCCTATTATTTATTTACTTATAATTGATAGAATCATTATTATTTATAGGCAGCTACATAAAATAATAACATACTCCCTCCGTTTTAAAATGAGTATCGTTTTTGCCAATTGCACACAAATTAAGGAATTGAATGAAATAATCATTAGACATAACACTTTTACTAAACTGCCCAAGAAAAAGACAAACTTAAAGTTGCATTGAAAATTGTGCGAGAGAAAATTTGGAGTATTTATTGAGGGTAAAGTTGAGAGAGAAAAATTAAAGTTGTATTAAAAATGTAAAGTGACATTCATTTTGAAACAATTTTTTTTGCTAAAACGACACTCATTTTGAAACGGAAGGAGTATTATACTGAAGCTTAGAAAACAAGTTACTAACATAAAAGTGAATTGTGGTTCAAAGCAATCAAACAAGGGATCAAGATGAATCACCTGCTCCCTTCTTTTCAATTCAGCCTCTCTAGCTTGAAGTTCTTTCTCCTTTGCTTTGAGGTCCTAAAGTTAAAAAAAGATAAAATTAAATCTTTGTGAGCAACAATACTTTGGCATCCTAATTTTGACATTTACTTCAACAATTTGATAATCCAGTCTCTACCTTTGGGAGTTCAAGAGGAATGTCAACAGTCACCCCACGATCGTGAGGCTCATGAGGAAGGGGTGTTAGTCTTGACGAGGTTACAGAGGAAACACTTCCCGGGTTCTGCAAAATTAAGTGGTAAAAAATGTATAAAGTTAATCATGAATGAAAAATGAGATATCACGATCTAATATATGTTTGAATTCACGGTGAGATTGACAGAATTACAATAAGCCACCATGATTATGGCAAAAACTACACTTTAGAACTTCAACAAAATCACGATGACACCATAATTTTGCCAAACTCACGGCTCATTCAAACACATACCAAGTGTAAACAAATAAAAACTTCAATTTTTGTAGTGGATTATATAAATTAACTATGCAACACAATTCCTCAAATTCCAAATAAAAGTTTTAAAACAATGATTATATAAAAAGTTGTTAAGCTTAAGCTGATATATACAAATTATAGAAGTGGGATAAGCAGTGGAGCTTACAGTAGTGTAGAATGCCCCTCCACCATAATTTGATTGCCCTGAAGCTTTTCCTCTAGTAGATCCATCCTAATATTATTAACGAAAATGCAAAATTTTATATGGAATTCAATTGATTTAATGGCACTAACCAAGTTTGAATTAATTATTCCGCAAGCAAAAATAGAAATAAAATTAGGATGGAGCTTCTAAAGGAAAAGTCGAGCTTCATAATAATCCATAAATTTTAGAATACCCTAATCATGAAACGAGATTAATTTTCATTCACCGATCGTTTTACCATGCATCAAATCCAATCAAATATAATTAGATATTTAAGAGAATAATGGAACTTAATTATGAAAGATAGCTAAAAACAATAAATTTTATTAAACATGTCGCTAATTAAATAGAAAATATACACGCAACTATAAAGGAAACATAAACATGTCGTGTATGTTTCTATTTAATTAGAAACATTATGAATATTAATTCATCAATTATGTGAAATATACGACGATTAATCATATACAATGCAAAAGACATAATGGGAGAAAATGTGATATGAAATAACTTACTGCGAAAGGATTAACTTCTTCTTCCGCGAAGGGATTGGTATCGAAGTTACTCATTGTCATGGGATTAGATCGTGATCAAAATGACGGAGATCAAGAAGAGAGAAGAAAAAAATGGATAGTGCAGGAATTTTGATTTTGAAGAATGAAAATTAAAGATCGAAAAAGAAGGAAGGAAAGAAGAGATTTGTTTGGCTTCGGAAAGAATGAAAAAAGAACTGAAGAGAAAGGAGAAATCACGAACGGATGGGCGAAAATATTTCATGCATGTCGTTATGTTAGTTACTATCGTATCAATTCACGGTGCAGCTCTTTTTCTCTTACTTTTTCATTCTAAAATAGTTTTTATTAAAATAAAACAAATTGTTATATACCTTTTTTAACTCAATAATCTATTAGTTGTATTTATATATCATAGATGGACATGAAATAGATTAGATAAACCGGACAAATCTCAACTCTTTTTTATCAAATAACTTAGTGGTATGAACTCGCACATTTTAAACGTAGAGATATAGACTTTGGGACAAATCTCAACTCTATTTAAAGATAGTAGTTGGTTAGATTTGGTTTGGTTTTGACAATATTTTTTCAAGAAACATCATTGGTTAACTTGGTTAACATTTTTTAAAATTAATAAACTTTATTTATGAAGTTTTTTAGGTAACTTTATTTATGAGTTGAATGTAGATGCTATCTCAACTCATTCTAAATTAGTTTTCTACCAACATTTCATTGACATATATAGATAGCAACAAGATATTTGGAGCAATTTGTGGAGAGAGAAAAAATTTAAACCATCTTAATCATGTCAAACTTTACTTACCCTTCTAGAAACTCGAGGATTGACATAAAAAAAATATTAAACAAGCTAAAGACAATTTGTTAGATTTGGTCCTGTTTTAAGAATATTTTCTCACAAGAAGTGATAGAATCATAGAAACATTATCTTTTCAACATTTACTCTTCTATTTGGTTAAATTCACAACATTTACTCTTCTATTGAAAGAAAAAAAAAATGAAATGAGTCAATTATTTTCGGACTAATATTTTATTGCAAATGGTTAAGTTATTTTGGGATGGATGACTGCTTGAACGTGAATTGGTACAAGGATTATCAAAATTTTATTTCATCACCAAGAATGGACATAATAAAATACTAGTAACTAGAATTTGCTACAGAATCACATTCCATTACCAACAATATGGAACAATCATCAAATAAATAAATGGGTCAATTACCAAGGTAACATGGGGCATGATTTAATGAACCATGAAAATTATCACACATTAAATATAAATATAATAACTACAGGGTGTTGGTGCCTAGAATTCTCTGAAGCTGATTGGATAAACCTCCTTGCAGAACATGGCATGTGAATATTGAATGGTTAGTATTTCATTGGAAGTAACAAACCCTCCTATAGGATGTTGTAACATGCACGTCTTCAATAGTTGAGATTTTGAAATTTGCAGGTAAAAGCTTCTTGCAATTCATTCATATATCCAAATATCATTACCATTTTCATCTTTCATTTGATTCATTCATTTTGTTGAGAATCCCTCCTTATCATATTTAGCAAGTACAAGACAACCTCCGACATCGCTGGTCGAAATTCTGGCTCAGACTGCATTGTATTATATACAAAAAGAGGAAATCAGTTGCATGACATAATCAGTAAACTATGCAAAACCGAAACTGTAAGTTCACATGGGAAACGGATTCCATGCTGCAACAACGTCAAACAGATTTTAATCTGAACCGTTAGATCTAAGTCAATGCCGATGTCATTGAAAACTGATTTTGCTATGTGTAATCTGAGTCATCTGGTCTCAAATTAACACTAGAGATTGTTTATTGCGTGTAAATGTCTTGTTCTCCTACAACATGGAATCCGGATCCGACTGAATAGCTTACCTGAACACATCTAGAAATAATGTCTGCAAAATTTGACAATGATTTGGCAGGGTAAGCTCCATTTAGAGAAGGATCAACCATCCTTGATAATGCATCAATGTCATGAAGTTGAGTAATTGCCCATCTTACAAGAAACTGCTCACCTCGAGGACGTTTTCTGTTCAAAATGTACACAATACAAAAAATTAAGTCCACGAAAAGCCAAAAATAGATACCGAAGTATTTTCCTTTTGTTAAAGTATCTCACTTGTCATAGGACTGACGGCCTGTCAAAAGTTCTAACATAACGACTCCGAAGCTGTAAACATCACTCTGGTAGGTGTAAATTCCTGACTCAAATTCTGGAGCCCCATAGCCGTAAGCTGCTAGCAGCTGTCCTGAGAGCTGAAAATGTATGAATGTTAATAATGCAAATTACATCGACAGAAACCTTTCAAATAATGCAGAAACATTGTTTTACAATATCTTATACTCTCTTACCTGACGTACAGAACCTTTAGTTATTAATGGAGCCAAACCACAATCAGATACACACACAGATAGATCTTCACCAAGAAGAATGTTAGCAGACTTGAAATTTCTGTGTATAACAGGTGGCTGACATTGCTCATGCAAATACCTTAACAAGGTCAATACCAAGTATTAGACGCATAAGTTTCACATAAAGATGCTTTATTGGTAAATCTTATATTTTTATTAGTTTAGTGATTCAAATTTGCAGAAAGTTGTAGTAGATGATTATTAATTTCAAGAATTAGCAAAAATAAATAGACTTCCACCCTGAAAATAATTAACCAAGGCATACTCGATAAACTCCATTTGAAAATAAAAATAACTGAATACACAATAAGCTACAAACCAACAACCTAGGATTTTTTTATTATTATAATGGAATATATTTTTTCTCAGTGTCAATAGTCATAGGACTTACTCTAAGGCTCTCGCAGCCCCAAGTGCTATCCGAATACGAGCATTCCAAGGAAGTTTTGTTTTGAATTCATCATCTGAATGAAGTGCTTCATACATTGAACCATTATTGCAGTATTCATAGATTAGAAGCCTCTGTCCATGCTCTAGACAGTAACCAATAAGCTCAACAATATTTGCATGTCGAATTCTGTCAATATTGTTAACCAGTTCAATAAACTCATCATCTTCTTGATCAGAAACTCTCTTGTCTAGTTTCTTCACAGCAAGTATCTAACAATTCATACAGAGAGCAAGTGTCAAGACTTTAATCAATCCCAGTACATAAAAATTTACAAGACTTTTTGAGCAAAGGAAATCTGAATCAAGATATGATTAGAGCATATTAATAGTTAAACATTTCCTGACGTCGTTCAGGAAATGTTTTGGCAAAATAATAAAAGCAGAAGTAGACAGAGAAAACAAATATAAAGAGATTTTGTGTCATCTATTTCATCAGTCGTTCTATAGGAAACAAGTGCAACTGATAAGCAACAATCTTACCTTCCCATTAGGAAGCTCTGCCCTGTATACACTTCCCAGCATGCCTAATCCTATAAGATTGTCTTGAGAAAAGCTATTTGTATACTGTTGAAGGGCTGCGATTGTGAACGATTTTGCAAATGTCGGAGGAACCAGACTACTTTTGGAAGGATTAATGTTAGATCCTCCGGGGAATGTGGTTGGCTCAACGATCACCTTTTCGGCAGCAAGTAGTGGAGCAGGAGGTGGAGGAGGAGGTGGAGGTGGAGGTGGCATTGAATCTACATCTAGTCCACTCATATCTATGTCATGACTTAATAGCTTTGGCAATGCTTCCATTCTTTGTACATTTTTCTCTGCTTGATGATTCTCCTTTGGCTTTACAACAGCCGCTTTTTGTACTGTTCAAGAATTAAAATTTTATGAAGAAATTCAAATGGTTAAGTCCTTACACGGGAAAATTAAATGTTAGAAAATGAATTATGAAACAAATAACAAGGGAAATATGCCTTTCTCAGTTTGACTAGGTGGTTGGACTCGAGCCCCATTATTCCAAGGATTCGTTCTTTCGCCTCCATATGCTCCAATCTGATGTTGCTTAGAAGTTCTGCCGACCCGTTCCCTTTTGTTACATCTTGGAAGAAAGAGAAGAAGTGCCAGTGCCAAGATGATAAACCCCAATACACCAGAAATAGTTATCCAAACCACTCTTTTGGTATTTTTTTTCGATTTCCCGGAACTTGAATCCTTTGATGCAGTTGGTCCACCAGCATGTTTAGTAGGTACACGTCCAGAAAATGGTGTCCCAGAAACCACAGTTCCTGATGGTGATGCTGTTACCGGAGAACGAGGTGGGCGAGCTGGTGCTGCAGTAACATTACCATTGAGGTCAAATTGGTTTCCATCTTTTCTGCATATAAATATCACAATGAGTTATTGAAGCACCAAAATATTAAATAATATTGATATATCTCACTCAAAATTCTGATTTGATACAGAAATAAATAAAAATAAAAAAGTAAAAATAAAAAACAGAAAATAGCGGAAACTTTGATAAAGGAATAGACACAAGAAAGCGACAAAAATAATGGTGATGGTGATGATGATAAACTGCTAGGTATTGTGCTTTTGGTTTTGATTTTTAATAGACCAAGAGGCAATAGTCCGGTGAGTGACCACTTCTTTAAGTGAAACTTAATGTTTACCATTATCCTTTTTCATCTTTCCCCTCCATTTAAATTACAAAGAGAAAACAATGGCATTTGATTTACCAAGTCAATAAACGCATATTTCAAG
>Ga0209282_1002630_pt1 | contig 10448 bp, 6 predicted proteins | sample Mtrugardesep15_FD_187529 | JGI IMG/M metagenome (GOLD analysis project Ga0209282, IMG submission 187529) | Root nodule microbial communities of legume samples collected from California, USA - M. trunc garden sep15 (SPAdes) (version 2) | ecosystem: Host-associated > Plants > Roots > Nodule...
GAGAATTTTGATTATTTTTTACAATAAAATGTAAAAAAAATTAGTATGATTTTTATAAACAATGAAATGATGTTTTTTCTTATGAAATGACATTTTGCTAAAATATAAATATCAACAAATAACTCTATTCCATAAAAATAATAGTTAATTTAAATATTTTTGAAATAGGAGTACCGGTACACCTTAATTTGCGGGTGTACCGTAGAAGCTCCCTTGATTATTTATTATTTTGACATAAGTCATAATAACAAACAACTCTCACTCAGTCTCTCTAGTATCTCTCCCATCGCTGCTGAAAACCGCTGAAAGCAAGAACTGCAATGGAGGAGGAGCAAACACTAACCCTAACTTCAGAAGCAGAACGAGAGCCAGAGAAAGACGAAGCAACAGCCATGTCTGATTCCTCCAACGATTCCGATTCCGATTCCGACGACGAAGCTCAGCAGAACATCCAACTCCAATCTCTCGAAACCGAGCTTGCCGCCAATCCCGCCAACTACGATGCTCATTTGCAAGTAATTCCGATTTCTTTACTTCTCTTTTCGTGCCTTTGGTTTAGCAATTTCGAAATTTTTGCTAGTTGAGTTAGGTTTTGTGAAAGCATTTCTTTACCATTCAATCAAATTATTCTTACACTCGTTCGCTGCTTAATTCATCTTCATTTCATTTTCAGTATATAATCCTTCTTCGGAAAACCGGTGATGTTGATAAACTGATAAAAGCAAGGGAAGCTATGACTGAAATCTTTCCGTTGACCCCTTCCTTGTGGCAGCAATGGATTAAAGATGAGCTTTCTCTCAACACCTCCAAGAATGACGCTTTCTCTACTGTTGTTAAGCTTTATGAACGCGCCGTGTTTGATTATCTAGTAAGTACGATCTTTTTTGTTAGAATATTAGTTGTTTTGAGTTTACATTGTTGATTATATTTCCCGTTGATGCACATTAGATATTAGGTTATTGAACCTTTTGTTATAATTGAGCTAAGAGTGCGTTTTATTTGCTAAAAAGTAATGGGATTAGACTCCACAACTTTTTTTGTAACCTGTTTGATTTAGAATATTATTAGTTGTTTTGAGTTTATATTATTGAGCAGTAGCCGAAAGACTAGTACCTGTCTGTCCACTTTTTAATTCCCTTAATGCATTTTTTTGTATTTCGTTGTACATATATTTTGTTATAAAATATTTACTTTATTTTTTAATTCAATTTATGTGTCTTCTAATTTAAATAAGAAAATAAGATTAGATTATTGGGGTGCAAATTTGTAGCAATAAAACCTTATATGCTAAAAGATAGCAGCTAGTTTTCAGATTTCCTAGAACTTTGGAGTAGATTTATATTTAAATTTAAATTATATAAAATTGAGTTTATAGAGTTATTTTGTCCAGAAAAAGGTTCGACCAGAAAGTAGTTAATCGGTACTATTTAACTTTGGAATTGCCTTTATATAATGGTATAGGTGTTTTCATTTTTTGTTTGAGAAACTTTGGATGCTTCCTGATGATGCATCATGAGTTTGAGGGGAGGCGTTAGACAATATGTTATTGGGGCTTTTTTTATAACGGAGCTAAGTGTAGTTTAATGTATTTATATTTCACTATATATTACTTACATAACGTTTGTATTCCGAAGCTTTACTCTTCTAAAAAACGCTAGCCACCTTTGTTAGCCTCCTTTGTTATTCTCTCTGATTCTCTATATTGTTAACACTTTTCCGCCTTCACACTCTACCTGTCACTTTGAAACAGTAGCTCTTTTACTCAACTGTTGCATTATCCTTCATTTCAGTCTGTCTCTCTATGGTGTGACTACCTCCAATTTGTCCAAGACTTTGATCCAATGCTACAGCAATCTTCACCCACTGCTATTTCCAAGGCAAGGGATCTCTTTGAAAGGGCCCTTACTGCTGCTGGTTTGCATGTTGCTCAAGGCAGTAAGATATGGGAAGCATATAGGCAATATGAGCAGGCTATACTTCTGACCATTGATGAATCTGATACACAGGTTACAAAGAATATTTCTCTTTACTTTACTATACATCTATCTTGATGCTGTTTGTTACAAATATGCTATGTTGCATTTATGCAATCACTTTGGAATGATGTTGGTTTTTAATGTATGTTTTGCTGAAGACTTGTAACTTTCTCTTCCTTGTAATGAATGTTTTTGATTTTGAGTTATTTATATACACTACGCATTACGGTCTTAGACAAAGTCGAAGAATTTTTCATCAATTATAAATAATGGTATTACTTGTCAGATATAATTAAAGACAAAGCAACGTAGTTGCAGCTCTACAAAAATATTATTGCTGAGGCAGTGCCTTGAATGCTCCAAAGCATCCCAAGCTAAATGTAAAAATTCAATCGAATGCATTGTTTAATTTTGGTTAGTGCCTTGAATGCACAAATGCGGCCGAAGCTAAATGTAAGATTATTTAATTGTGAACGTTGTTAAATTTTGGTTTGTTCAAGAGAGATTAAGAACAAAACTCAGCAACCCAAGACAACCGTTTGGTTACATGCTAACTGTTGTAGTATTTTGCAGCATTATAGATTATTTCAGTTGAAGAAGTAAGTTATATTTTTGTGTTGCAGGCAAAAGAAAAGCAAGTTCAACACATTCGAAGTTTATTCCATCGCCAGCTGTCTATCCCCCTTGCTGACATGAATTCAGCACTTATTGCCTATAAGACTTGGGAGGTGGAACAGGGAAATTTTAATGATGTATCCATTGACCTGATTGATCGTTATCCTCACGTTGCATCAGCATACCAGAAGGCCTTGGAGATGTATAATGCTCGCATTCATCTTGAAGAACAGATTTCTAGCCAAGATATTTCTGATTCAGAAAAACTACAACAATACATGGTATGTCTCTAAGTCTAAATACGACTATTTAATTGTAGGAGATAGAATTGACAAATTTGTTTATTTATTGTTCATTTTAATTGAGACAATTTTATTGCAGAACTATTTGAAATTTGAGCAGTCTTCAGGAACACCAGCCCGAATTCAAGTTCTATATGAGCGGGCTATTACCGACTTTCCTTTGTCACCTGATCTCTGGCTTGATTATACACGCTACTTGGACAAAACTTTGAAGGTTTCAATTCCCCTCCTTGCTGTCATCGTTGTCAATTCACAACATCCATTTTCTAGACCAAGATTATAATCCGAATTTATTCCCCCCTTTTCTTTCTTTCCAGGTTGGTAAGATTGTTGTTGATGTATATTCTAGGGCCACTAAGAACTGCCCTTGGGTCGGAGAACTTTGGGTTCGGTATATGCTTTGTTTGGAGCGCGGTCATGCTTCAGAGAAAGACTTGGCTGCAGTAAGATTTCAGATACAACTCTCCTTCATAGATTTTTCTTTCTTTCTTTTTGATGCATATAATCCTCTTACCTTGAACAGTCTATTGAATATTGATGTGACAATTGCATCATCTCCGGTTTAATTATAAACTGGCAAGTTTTTGGTGTTTGATGTACTTAAGCTCGCATTGTTCTGAAGTCAACTTCACAGCTTTCATGCAGTATTAACAAGACATATGACTGGTCCCCTAAACCGATATGACAGATGGCATAATGATTGCTAGATTTTAGCCAGCAATTGATATTTAGTATCTAGTATACATGCATACAAAGGAGTATGATAGCTGACCCCCCAATCAAGAGAGTGTATGTTAGGTAGAGTAGAAGTGTTATTAGGGGGTTAGTATTCAACTTTAATGATAACAGAATAAGTACATGTATTTTGTCATAGAAGGAAACTGGAAGTGAGAGTAGGGCTGTTCAATGCTTGGGAGTTAGAGAGAGGGACTTTCCACTGTATTGTTTGGGATCTCTGGTTTTGTAATAATTATACTAATAAGATTGGCTTTTGCACATAGGTTTGTTTAAATTTATATATGGACTGGTGGTTCCCACGATATTAAATTTTTTTTGAGGGGGAGAGTCCACTACAGTAGCTTGCTGCTGGATCTCTCACTTGCTTTTGTGTGGCACTATAGCAATTGCTTGGCGCACCCCACCTAAAAGAAGAAAAACAAAAGACAAAGAGTTCTATCAATCAATATTAAATATCCCAAATCCATGGATCTGTTGATGGCGTGCATGGAGGCTTCAAGGAAAGTTTGAAAGCTGGAAAACAGTACGTAAAAGAGGAATCTCCAAAACACAGGGATTCCGAGATATCACAACTGTAAATCTGCTTTATCTAAGGAAACTAATGAAAATATATCAAAGAATAAAAGGAAACGAGGAAAAAATACAGAAGGAATAGAATACAATCAAGTTGGAGCATATATGTCATATGCATCCAACTTACTACAACGTATGCTGTCTTATGACTCTACAAGGTTTTAGCGAAGACAGCGTAGTAGGAATGAAACTGAAGTTTTATATGTTATAGGGTGCTTGTGATAACCAGACAGCTTTGTGCCTCTTTTCAAATCAAATCTTCCATGACACAGCTGTAAAGGTTGGTTATCACTTCAAGCGGGAAAAGATATGTGGAGGCATCATCAAGACGACTTCTTAGTTGCAAGGATCAACTTTGTGGCTCAGGAGGGTTTTATATGCCAGCATATGCAAACATGTAGAAATCATGTTTAGGAGGATAATAACACCAATACACTTAACAAAATTATGAATATCAAAGGAAAACACATTTAATAGCTTGAGCAAACAGTTTATCACATCCTGGGGAGAGATCATGCACAAAACAAGTAAGTATATGAAGGAATGACATGCATGGGATGGTTAAGAAACAACAAAGAATAAGGAATTTGATTGCTCAAAAGAAAAGGATGGCATGTGGTTACTAAGTGGCACGTGGTAAAAACTGTGTCCCCCCAAAATTGTGAAGGTGCGTCAACATTTACCATGAAAGTGTGAGCTTATCTGACAGTGTTTGCATCTTCATTTTGTCATTCTTTGTTCATAACAGGCTTTAAAACCCTTGTTCAGAAGAAAATTGGAAGAGAGATCAAATCCCTGTTTTATAATTCCGGGTCTCTAGTTTTGTATCACACAGATACTGATGAGAGTGGTTTGTTCGGAAAGTTTAATTTGTTTTCCGTATAGTCTAGTTCATCCAGTGGAAGAAAACAAACCATCTATAATTATAGATTAAATTAAAGAGACAATAGAGCAGGGGACTGTTCTCTGTCAAAATAATGTGAAAGAACAATGATTAGAGGAAGAAGATAGATGAAACTTTTCAGACAGAGTACTTAAGTCGACAGACTCTACGAAGGCAGAGCCTTAACTTTGTTGGGTTTAGTACTTTACGAGACTGCGTTGTGCATTGAGTCAGGAGTTAGGAGTGAGTATTGTTAAGGAGTGTTTTTCTTTTAATTAGTTTGTATATTTTGAAACAGAGAACTGAGGACACATTTATGTCCAAAACTAAGAAGCCTAATAGCTCGATGTTGGGAACGATGGAAGTAATGAGAGAAATTTCTATGTAACAACCATTTCATCTTCATTGCGAATGCTACGGATGGTTGTCATAAAGCTGCTATCTGTAGTATACATGGTTGGTGTCATAACACTGACATGTTGAAGATGCATGCCATCCTGTCATCGGGGCCGCTAATGAAAAACCTGCATATATGTATAATTCCTCGTGCCATCCTCTTAAATATGCGTTGTTTATGTAATGCGATAATATGTCTGCAATAAACATATTTTCCTATTGTATGCAGCTATGTCTTTTACAGAGATTATGTTAATGCTTGAGTTTAATTGTTTAAGTTATCTCTTATGTTTTCTCAAGGAGTGGCATAGTTGCCTCCTTTCAACATCGACATGCATGCAATTTCCATTTTGTTTCTCATATTACCTTTCTATTTCCTGTCCCAGATCAAGGATCTTGGTTGACTCTTTTAATGAATTGAATAAGAAGGAAATTCTTTTGGCATATAAATTATCAATTACTAGACTTGTTTGTGAAACGAATTTTTCATATTTTAATGTGTTGTTTAGACAATTTTGCTACTGATTTCAGATCTTTGAGAAGTCCTTGCAATGCACCTTTTCCACGTTAGATGAGGTATCACTGATATTTAATTTAGTTTGTTTGCCTCATTCTTTACAGTGCTTGTAATTTTGCCTTCTTCTAATTCAATTTGCCTGCTTCCCTAAAATTCCATAAATATCTAGAATATATTGCATTCGTAAACTCTTTAATATAAATTTTTGTTTCAGTATCTTGATTTGTTTCTCACCCGGGTAGATGGCTTAAGACGAAGAATGACATTCACCAAAGGAGAGGATCCATTGGAATATAAAATAATAAGGGAGACCTTCCAGGTTAGTTATATGTATTTTGAGACCTGTAAACCATGTATACCAAAATTAGCATTGTCTTTTGCATAAAAAATATTCTAGTATTGCTAAATTTGATAGAGACTGAATATTGACCTACGACTCTCACTACATGTGAACATATTTGGTTGAAACAACTTGATGAGTTAGATTCCTCAAAAAAAAAAAAAAACCTTGATGAGTTAGAGTTCTTCATAGCTAATTCAGTGAGTCTTGTTTGTGATAATCAAGCAACTTTACATATCACATCCAATAGAGTCTTCTTCGAGCAAACTAATCACATAAAGATTGATTGCCACTTTATTTGTGAGAAAACTCTTCATGGCTAGATTTTTACATCCTTTGTGAACTTGAATGATTAGTTGGCTGATATAACAAGTTTCTCAGAGGTCGAAGGGTATCTTGCTTGTATATGAATCATACTGGATGCATATGATAGAAATGTTTAAACTATTCTAGGGCTAGTTAGACGCTAGTACCACCATTAACTAAAATTTAGCATTTAGCAAGCAAATTCACATAATGGCTTGATGACATGAATATTTTCAACAATCTAAAATTAAGCTTGTTGCAAGAGACAGGGTTTTCACTAACTAATCAATTTGTATGCTGTTGTAAAATGTTTTCTTTTGAAATTTGTGTATTATTTGTCAATAGAACTATATACTTACTATTTGCCTTTTCCAGCGTGCATCAGATTACTTGTCACCATACATGAAGAATACAGATGGTTTGTTACAAATACATGCTTATTGGGCCCATTTAGAAACAAAACTTGGAAAAGATATAACTATGGCTCGTGGAGTTTGGGAGAATTTTCTTAAGACCTGGTCTGATAATGCTCAATTAAATCCTTTCATAATTAAATGCTTTTGTTATGTATTATTTATCCTTTTCAATTCTACATACTTTTTGACTTACTTTATGCAGTGGTTCAATGTTGGCCGCATGGACTGGTTATATAGCCATGGAAGTTGAATTGGGTCACATAAATGAAGCAAGGTCCATATACAAGAGATGCTACAGTAAAAGGTTTTATGGGACCGGTTCAGAGGTATACCAAGCTTCTCTTATTTCTATAACATTACCCTTTATTCTATAATGTCAAATGCAACGCTATTTTGTCTGATCACAAACTTGTGGTGCGATGGGGAGCTTGGTTGCAACACAATAGTTTGGTGAGAGAGTTCACATGCAATCCAAAACAGATCAGAACGCAACATGAAAGGGGGAGCTTATATGCACAAGAAATTGACCGGCTTTCCACAAAAGGCGTGTTTAAAACTTGTTTAAGGGTTTTCTAATCCCAAAAGGCGTGTAAAAGAGCCGGGTTCCCAATTCACAAATCCAACTCTGAGAAACCCAGAAATGGAATTGACAAAGTGGCACGATTCCACCGTTTTCTCGATTTTGCGCGTGTATCACAGTCGTGACCACCAGATTGCAATTCCATCCAGGCCCAAACACGCCCAAACCCATCAAGATCGCAGACTTGCATGATTTCATGTGATTGTTTGTGATCTTGACTACCATGCCCCTTGGTAATTACTTTTCTTACACAATAGTCCTTCCAAAAATGGTTGACCTAATAGCTCGTCCGTGCCTTATTCCACCTTATAGCTGTATCAAATTCAATACCCAATACCATACCCAGTGCTCTACTGCTAAGGAAGTAGAGACATAGATGAACCTTGTTTGCATAAGAAAACTTCATAGATTTTTAGCATTTGAATTTGAATATTCCTAGAGCAAACTTTGAATTGATTTTTACTTACATTGATCTTGTCTGGTCAAAGTATGAATTCTTTGATTCACACTACTGCTGAAAAAGAAGTTATTTGAGGGTTATATAGAAAGATAGATTAAAAGGGGAGCGTCGCGCGCTTTATAGGGTCCTGAGCCTGTGCTATTGTACATCGCAAGCAACGTGTCTTTCGCATGAGCAGTGACTTGAACCCGTGATATTTTCACCAGCATCATTACTTGAGGGACATCACAGTCATAGTATTTTGATTTTATTTTTTTTCATTGAGAGAATTATAAAAGGCTTGCGATTTTTCATATGTATACAATATTTACGGGTTAGATTTTACTTGCTTTTCAATACTGCTTGGATTAGATGATACCTTCCCTTCCTAAAACACAGAATCATTCAGGACATTTGCAACTCATGGTTACGCTTTGAGAGGGAGTTTGGCAAGCTGGAAGATTTTGATCTTGCTTTGCAAAAGGTACATTCTTTCCTCTTCAATTTATGTCTTTTAAAAAATGTAAGTTTGTAATCAATAGGAAAATGTGAGAAATGGTGAGAAGAGAAGGTGAGAAAATGATGGAAAATACGCAGAGGAAAAATTGAGAGAACTTTAGTGTAATACGTTGTTGGAAGTATCATATAATTAATGTTCCTCTTATCAACTACAATTGGAATTATAATATCATAGGGTTCATTGCATTCTTAGATTCTTTGTATCTTAGAAGTTAATGCTAGTTATAAGTTCTCTTGTAAATTGTAATATTCATGCATATAAATAGATGCTCTTGTTGAGTGTTACTCAAGCATTCAGAAATCTCTATCGTATTGTAATAGTGGCTACTTTGGTTATCCTTTGTCATTTATTAAGGCAGTTAATGATATGACTAACCCTACTCCACGAACTTGAATGTCAATTTGATGAGAAAAAGACATTTAGCAAACAATAGGTTTGGTATGCTGATTTGTTTTTGTGCTGTCTTTCCACAGGTTACCCCACGTCTGGAAGAGCTACGTTTATTTAGGTTGCAGCAGGAATCCAAGTCAGTAGAGGAAAGTGAAAATAATCCAAGGAAAAATGTAGGTGAGAAAAGAAAGCCGGGGGCAGATATAGCCGATGAACAGTCGCCAGCAAAGCGAAAGAAAGATGCTGGTAAAAAAATACAAAAAGCACCCAAGGATAATATAGATCAAGTGCAGAACTCTACTCAGGTGACAAAAGTGGAAGGGTCCAATCAGAAAAATAACAAATTGGATGACAGCCAAAAGCAACAGCTTACCCGTGGAAAACACCGGGCATACTCTGACCAGTGCACTGCTTTTTTATCAAATCTTAACCCTACGGTAAATAGAGCTCTTAGCCTGTCTTTCTTCTGTCTGTGCATGTTTGGGACAGAGAGAGGCTAATGAGTTGTGTTATTGCAGGCAAATGATGGGCATATTCGTGATTTCTTCAGTGATATTGGTGGAATTGTAGCCATCCGCATCCTACACGACAAGTTCACTGGAAAGTCCAGGGTACTAAATTAATAGTTCTTTATCTTTCTTATTTATTTTACTTCTTTTTTATGCCTTAATTGGTTTTGAAAGTAAACTGGCCTGTTGACTAAAATTTTAAAGTGGACTTCATTTTGGAGAAATCCCCCCTTCCTGAGTTTATTTAGTCGGGTGCATGAGGCGGGGTTTGGGAAGGTTTGGTGCCTTCAATTTGAAACCATGCTATTTCAGGGATTTTTCCTTACCTTTTTACATTCATGTTGTTGAGAATTTAATTCTATTAGGTTGGGGAACACAGCTGTAAAAGGAGGCTTATGAGCTAGGCGAGGAACTACACTTTACACACCTTAATCGAAAACCTTAAGGCTCGGTTCACAAGAGTTTCCAAATTTGTGGTTATTGTCCTCACTTAGTTCATTTATTCTGATGCGGGACTTTCTTATATAGATACATGAATTTCTGACAAATACTATATGACGTTAATCACTTGCTTAGCTAAATCTGGGAGTATATTTAAGTAGTATGAGAGAACTAAAATATACTTTGCTATGCTCCTTTGATTTTTTATTTTTATTTTAATCGTAAGGGCTGCCTTACATTTCGAGAAGTGAATGGTATATAATTGTTAACTTGATATTGATTTAGGGACTAGCTTATGTGGACTTTTTGGATGACGAGCACCTTGTTGCAGCGGTAGCTAAGAACAAGAACACCTTACTTGGGAAAAAGCTAAGTATTGCTCGATCTAACCCTAAGCGAGGTGGAAAGGAAACTTCTAATCCAAAAAACGCAGAACATGGTAAGTGAACTTTGAATATATTTTTACTTTATAGAAGCACTTACATGAATATACATTTGATACTCCTT
>Ga0209282_1002631_pt1 | contig 10448 bp, 4 predicted proteins | sample Mtrugardesep15_FD_187529 | JGI IMG/M metagenome (GOLD analysis project Ga0209282, IMG submission 187529) | Root nodule microbial communities of legume samples collected from California, USA - M. trunc garden sep15 (SPAdes) (version 2) | ecosystem: Host-associated > Plants > Roots > Nodule...
TATTTTCACATTTAATTCAATTGAATTTTCATCCACCAATCAAAAACAATCTAAGAATAAGTCAAACAATATACACTTTTAATGTCATTAAAATTTCATTTGTGTTGTTTGTACAACATAAGGACATGTGTCATCGTTTTAGATAGAAGAAAGGAGAATGTCATGTGGATTGATTATTTCAACCATTCTCAAATGCATGTATAGGAGAGGAGATGTCACCTAACTCTATGTCACACAAGTGCTACCCCCATATATGATATAACATATTAACCTAAAATCTTAAATATATAGTTTACAAGTCATTTTATTAATAAAGTGTTTAACGTTCACTTTTTTCAAACAATATATAACTTTTAACTCTCTTACTTTGCACTTACCATAACAAATATGAAAGAGACAAGTAAAATTTAATAAAGAGATTCATATACTTAATATTTTAAGATTTTTGGTGAAGATGTGGTGTTCAATTTTATTTGTGTGGTCGTTTATAGTCTAATGTGATGATCTTTTGAGCTCTCGCCATGATCAACATTAGTATCATTGTCGGTAGTTTAACTAACGGTAACTAGTTCTTTGTATCGAAAGTTTTCATGATAATGGTGATCAATTTTTGTCCTATTAATGGTGAGTGACAACAATTATGCAAGTGTTTGTGGATGAAGAACTTTTCGTTCAAAAGAAAAAGACTTTTCTCAGCGCAACACTTGTTAGGCTTATTTAATTCCTCACCCAAAAATCTTCCTTTAAGCGCAATTACAAGTGAATGAACTCACGTTTGATGAAAAAATAAATATTAAACATTTTAAATGGAGATTTGACGTCAAATTTGTATAGTTGTTCATAACATAATATAATGACACTAATGTTGGCTTTTCAAAAAAAAATCCCCCTAGCGACCCATCACAATTTGCAACTAAACCAATAGGAGTCCCACAATTTAACTCATTGTTTCCCATTCTTCTTCCTGCGTTATCACAATCACCATCTCTGAAACTGTACTAATGTATGGGTTTGGCGTACCTTATGCCCAATTATTTAACGCATTGCTTTGGCTTTTCTCAAAAAACCTACTAAATGTCAACGATGAATAAAACAGTAACCATTGAATATGACTTTTTTGCCTAATCAAAACTAGACATATCAATTCATCTCAATCCCAATGATGAAATTGAGTGATAAGCCGACCGAATATGGATAATATTCTTTTGAGTAATGATATATGAACATTTAAAATTAGACAACCTTTGTGACAACTTATAAAACTATACTCAAAACAACACATGAGATTTTTATAATAATTTTCATTTTCTCTCTCTCTTAATCAAATTAAAACTTGGTTTGATTAGTTGTCCAATAAATTGTACACTTTAGATGTTCAAATATCAATACTTTATTCTTTTATATGTTTACAATTTAGAGGTGGATATAAAATTTAGACATCTTAATAAAAAAATGTGAGAGAAAAAATGTTTATTGTAAAATATACACATATTTGAACCACTGAGTCTCAAATCAATGATTTCTTCTCATAATATGTTCACAATTTTCCCTTAAGAGACTATAATGACCCATGATAGGCTCAACTTGCATTAGATATTTAGGTGATGAGTCATGCTTTTTAGAAAGATCTAGAGATGTCCTCTGTCAATTTCTAGTTTGTATAAATAGGGAATTGGTGAATGTATTGACCATCAAATGAATGAATGAAGAATTAGTTTATTAGATTAGTTTAGTTATAGTTTTATTCTCTAATTTCTCTCTCATTATGAACAACTAAGAAGTTGTTCATAACAATTGTCCAAGTAAAGGTCAAAGAGCAAAACCCTAAATTATTCTATTTATACTAACTTATGACATTGGTTCAGGCATTCTTACATTTTATCCTAAATTGCCACACACATCCCTCGAAATGTCTTCACTTGAACGATTTTTCTCCTTTAGAGAAGAAGGTTGTTGACGAATCTCATGCACTTAAGGTTTTTCAACACCACCATTCTGAGGTCTCAGACGTGGCAGGACCTGTCCCAAAATCAATTATTATTATTTTTGTAAAAAGGACCGGAATATAAACTTAGTAATTAGAGAATAGTAAAATAAAGTCGCACATCATGAATATACCAAATTTGGGACCATGGGCATAGTACCTTTATGTTAGGGGAACGTTAATTATCTTGGATACCGTAGCAAAAGGGAAAGACACGGTGAAAAATGAACGCGAAACAAGTAACATTTTTCGGAATATTCGTAATGACAGTCAAATATTCCAAGTAGAAGCAGTAATTGAGGGTTAAATAGCTTGTGCCGCCACACCACATAAACAACACTCACCAACTAACTTCTTCGCCGTTTCCAACTTTACTTCATTTCCAGACAAAACAACATCACCGTGAATCTCGATATTCTCTACTTTTAATTTAATTATTTAAACCGTTTACACTTCTTTTTTCTCTTCTTTACACACACACCCACCCTTTACACTTTTCTTCTTCTTTCTACTCGCTGCTAGCTAGCTGGTGAGTTTCTCTCTATCAATTTAGTTGTTGTTTCGATCTTAGTTTAATTAAGTAGGGTTCAATGAAAACGCTATAGTAATTGCAATGTGATTTTCATTTCAATTATCTGTTATTTGATTGGGTATCATAGAATTTTATGATTTTGATTGTTTCATCTTCTTAATTCAAGGTCAACTTTTTCATTTCTTAATAACTATTATTTCATCTTTGCTTTTCATACGCCAAATTGTTTTAAAAAATCAATTTTTAACTGACATAATTGTGATTATGATCTCACAACCATGTTGTCATACTGATCAATTATTTGATTTCTGACACGCGGCGTTGAAACCTTCTGACTGCCGGCATTATTTTAATTTTCTTGTAATTTTTTATATAGTTTTTAGTCATATTGAGTTGTCTGGTTGAATTGTTTACTTATTATATTTGTTTTTTCATTGAAATTTTATTATATTATTATATGTTATGGAGTTTCAATTTGGGTTTGGATTGGATGAATGGGATTCTAATAATGATATATTTAAATCAGGTAAACCTGCACTGGTTCTGTATCGTGAATCCTTTGCTAACCAACCAACCATAATGGGCTGTTTCAACTCTAAGCCAACAAGACAGTATCCTGGGAAAGAGGATCCCGTGATTCTCGCATCACAGACGGCTTGTAAGTCGATTTGTTTTTCAGTGAAATGATGTTATGGTTTAATTTGTGTAGTTATTGGATTGTGAGCTGTTGCGATTGGATCTGTTTACTGAATTTTGAGTTTATATGCTTATGAGAACCTGCTTAGTGTGAATTTACATTTATTCTTTCAATCTTGCTGAATGAATCATAAAAGTGTATATATAATAATGATAATGATATAACTAAGGCCTCGTTTACTTTATGAAAACATTTTCTGTTTTCATTTTTTTAAAAATCTATGTTTGTTTTAAAATTGTTAACAAGGAGATGGAAGATTCATTTTGTAACAATTGAGATACAGAGGATATGGAAGACAGACCTGAAAGAATGCATTTTCAGAAACAATGGAAACTATGGTTTGACATTTTCAAAATTTATGAAAATGTTGGATTTTATTAAAAAAGTTGTAAAAGAAAATGGTGAGGAATATATTGGATCTATATTATCTTATGTTTACTAATTCAAGTGAAAAAGAAAAACATGAACCATTGGAAATAAACGGGCCCTAAGTTATTGCCAGTTTGCAAGACAGTTCACTTTGTTTGGTTTTTTGTTAGAAGTAGGCTAATGAATTTCACCGTGTTTTTTAAATGTGCGTAATATATGTTGCTATATAAATGTTTGGCTATGCTGTTAAACTGTTATTGCATTTCTTCTACACATTGCGGAAGTAAACTAAACCAAGTAACATTGTAGTTTTTTTCTATATTTGCTATTCTTTTACTCATTTGTTCTGATTGCTTGCCTGCAATCAATTATTTTCCATTGTGTCACCACTTCAACCAGAAAAGGCCGCTTTCTCTTTCATTTAAAACTATGCATTCAAAAAGCTCTGTCTGTTTTGACGATTGTATTTTTAGTTTTCTTAGTTATATTATTAAGTGGATTTGTTATGGAATTACTATATTTCTCAAGTACTCAAGTGAGTTTTTGTAGTTTAAAGCCGTGTATCAAATTTTGGTTTCAGTCACTGTCAGTGAAGTTGAAGCATTATTCGAGCTTTTTAAGAGCATCAGCAGTTCTGTTGTTGATGATGGGCTAATAAGCAAGGTACTACATAGCAACTCTGCATAAGAAATTTTAGGGAGTTTATGACAATAAGCTGAAAATAATCTATGGATATATCCTAAGCTGTTGTCAAAAGCTCTTACAAACACTTGCTAATGTCATAAGATAAGCTGAAATAAGCTCGTCCAAATGCCTCTTGATCCAGATAACATTTTTGTTAATTTTTTTCATTTTGGTTATTTGTTGTTTTTATTGAACTTTTAGCCTGTGATGTGATTATGGGTATTCTTTCTTTGCAGGAAGAATTTCAATTGGCAATCTTCAAGAATAAGAAAAAAGAAAATATCTTTGCAAATCGGGTACTTTACATCATACTTTTACTTTCTTAATAACTAACTATGCCATAATTTTTTGTTCTCTGCAAGCATGTCAACTGCCTATGGCTCCAGTATTTGTCAACTTCATAGTTTATATATGTAGGCTTTATTTTTCTCATCTCCCGGTTTCTTTGAAGATAGAAATCAATGTTTGATAAGCCTTGTAACTTTCTTATTTATTTCTTGGTCAGCATTATATGCCATTCTTGTGAAATAACTTTGTCAATTGACTGGATATCCATTGATACGATGTCAGAAATTTATACGTGCAGATCTTTGATCTATTTGATGTCAAGAGGAAGGGCGTTATTGATTTCGATGACTTCGTTAGATCTCTCAATGTCTTCCACCCAAACGCAGCGCTAGAAGACAAGATAGAATGTGAGTTAAAAATTGAATCCTCCACTTATTGTTGTTTACCTTAAATTCCTCACTTTGATCTGTCTGTCCTTATATATTATGTTTGCAATTTTCCTGCAGTCTCATTTAGGCTCTATGATTTGCACAATACTGGCTTTATAGAGCGTCAAGAGGTGAGATGATGATTATTTGTTCATATACCCTCAATGAAAACGACACATTTGTTAATCCACTGAATTTTATGCTTTTATTCCTAAGTGAAAACTTTCGTTCTGGTCTTGGTTTTTGACATTATTCTTTGTTGCTATGACATTTATCCTCTTCTCATTGATAAATTTTTAATTTGACTTTGCTTTTCTTTCCCTATTTGGTGATGTCTGACAGGTCAAGCAAATGTTGATTGCACTTCTTTTCGAGTCTGAAATGAAGTTGGCAGATGATGTGATAGAAACAATTCTAGACAAGGTATGTTAGCAAAATTCATAGTTAACATAGAATATTAGATATATGTTAGCAAAATTCGTAGATACCATAGAATATTAGATATGAAATGAAAGTCCACCAGCAGAAGAAATATTGTTGCTGATAGAAGTTGCCAAGCTGTGTTTGACCTCTTTTTCATCTTCTATAAAAACTTAGTTAGACATTGCTTTTTTCTGGCCAGACTTTCTTGGATGCTGACCTGAACCAAGATGGAAAAATAGACATTGTTGAGTGGCGAAAATTTGTTTCTGAAAATCCTTCATTGCTCAAAATCATGACACTTCCCTACCTAAGGTATGTGCTGGACTATTTTCATGGTATATACGAATCTACTTTTATCCATATTATGATGTTCAAACTATAGTGTAATTTGTTATTTTTGTCATTGATGCAGGGACATAACAACTTCTTTCCCAAGTTTTGTATTTAATTCTAACGTGGATGAAATTGTTGCTTGAGAGCAAACACAACTTTAGGTTTAGCAATTATTGAGAGAACACAACTTTAGGTTCTCAAATTATAAAAGAGAATTGGATGTGTTTGTAAAAGCTCAAACAGAAATGAATAGATGCCATGCTTGTTATTATATTTATGCCTTTCTCAGTGAGTTGTAATTTGTAAATCACATTCTCATTGAAATTTTTCAGTCAGGTTTCCAAGTTATGTCTTTTCCCAGTATTTTTATTATTTAATTTTTTTTTTGAAGAAGCTAAGCTAACCCCCTTAAATTGGCATCAGAGAGAATCGAACCTGAGACCTTAAGGAGGAGCACACTCCCAAGTCCCAAGCCAATACCACTAGGCCAACCCAAGTGGGTTATTATTTAAATTATTTATGAAGTATATGTTATTAGTGCATATGTTAATATGTTATGAGCAACTTCAAAACAAATTCACTACATAACTCATACAAATTGGATAATAACACTATATTATGCGTGTAGCTCAGTTGGTATAAGAGTTAACAATAAAGAAATGATACAGGCACTTTCAAAGTCAACATAATTAAGAAAAGGTTCAAATGATCTTACAAAATTAAGATCTTCGTTTATCATCACAAGATTTTAATTTATCTTGGAATCTATCGAATGTTTATTTTATTTGTATTAGTGCATCTACTTTTTACTATATATGTACCGTTATAACAAATCATTTTTGTTGGGAGATATAACTATGATTTGAGTTATGAAGTAGATTGATAAATAAGTAATGTTCGCCGTTCGAGGCTCAGTCTAGGGTGGGAGACCTTGATAGGTCTCCTACGGTGCATTAGTGTTTAGAACCATTAGATCATGAAGGTTCATATTAACAATCAAGGATGTTTCACACCATATGTTTCAAAATATGTTGTTCACCCTTCTTCCCTATTTTTCTCTCTGCATTTTTTTTCTCTCTCCTTGTTGTGACACCACCGCATTGTTACGTTGTTGTTGCTTCTTATGAATCCGTTTTTCATCGTAATAACAACTATCATCACCAGATTTCCCTTAAGAAAAACTATCATCACCAGATTTGGATCTTTATCACCCACAATAATTAAATTCCATTAATCTTCCTACTAAAGAAATAAAAAAGAAACAAAATTTGTACTCTAACAAGATATGTTCCTACGATTCAAAGAGAGTGAATTTGAGAAGGAAGTACAGTATAGTCATAAGGTTGATTAAGCAACTCATAGTTCTTGGATCTTGATATGAATATTGATTATTATTATTACAATTGATTATTATTATTATTATTAAGGTCGCAACTAAAAACTATTTTTAGCTCTCAACGATTTAAAGGTCGGAGAAGGAGAAGAATGTGAATGCCTCACTGAAAACGGATCTAACAATTGATTATTATTACTATATGGAGGATGGCAGCTGTGTCGGCAACATCGACGTTGGCGTCAACATCAGCGTTTGACAGAAAAGTCTCTTGAAGCTCAACGTGTTTGACAGCGGCGGACGATCGACTACTGGCCACTGTTGGTGGTCGGCCGACGAGAGTGTAAGCAAACAGAGGGGCTCCAAAAGAAAGATGAAAGCTCATGAGAGAGAAAACAAAAATAATCTAGTGTATTAGTTTATGGTGTGCTTAACTAATCCAACGGTTACAAAAGGTGATGCACCGTAGGAGACCTATTAAGGTCTCTCACCCTAGACAGTGCCAATGTTCGATATAAGTGCAACTAATGGATTGTATATTGTACAAAGCAAATGTATTGAATACTTTTTCAGTAAACACCAGAGCGTGATTAACGGCTGAGATGATTCTCATGTTGAGACATCATCTTGTGTTGTAGATGATCGTTCTTGGACGCATGTTGTCCGGGGTGGTCGCACGGTGCTCTTACAGACTCAACAACCCTTTTTTCATACCTACTTGAAGTTGTGCATTTTATGATGGGTTTGGTTGCACTTGCACAATCATGTTAGAAGTAGATTTTGCATATTTACAGTTGTACAATATCTCCACAAAAATCACATTGAAGAAAAAATGCTAGGTAGTTTTCAGGCTATAGTTAGTTATTTGCATTTTGGTCCTTTAGAAGACCACACAACACACAAATCATTGTTCTCCATCCAAGGCTTGGTCCTTTACAAGACATGCAAGCCACTGTCAAATTTCATTTTCTGGTATCAGTATCAAATGTTTGTGTGTTGCTTTGTAAGATGGATACTTATAACTCCAACATTAAGGGTGAAATGTGCACATACATGGATGCTAATAACGTTTTTCCCTTATTATTTTTCTATGTATTACACTTTTATGTGACACCAATCCTGCTTGAGAATTGCAAACAGGTTCACTACCCTATCACGATTGCTATTGTGTCTGAGATTGGTTATTTGAAGCTCATCGGTGTTCTTTACTGGATCTTTTTCTCTATAGTTATACTAGGGTCTAGGACAGTAGCTTCTGTAATGAAAATTACAAATTTTGTTGCACGGTTAAACTACCTATTCTGAGTATGATTGATGATGACACTGCTGTAGTTTAGAGGATGGTCACTGACAGGGGGGGATCTATATTTTCTGAATCATATGTTGACTCATTCTACGCCGCTCCTATTGCTACTTCAATTTATTCATTTGAAATGAATTCAGAGTTTCCTGTTATGTTCTACAGTAGTGACATCGCATAATGCAAATTGTGATCTATTTCTTTGTCGCCACATCTAGTGAACTAAAAAATTGTTTCAGCTAGCTACAAAAATGGACCCTGCTGTAATGAAAGAGCTTCCTAGTTACACCATGTTGTTTTATCGGATTTGGAAGTAAGATTGATACTAATCAAGCATATAATCATGTGCATGAAATTCCAAACTCTTAACATATGTGCTAGTTGTTGGCTTTTATTTGCATACTGATTTAGCTCCTTGCTATAATTATTTTACAATACTCTATGCTAGGGACAAAGGAATTAGGTGTGATTCTGAATTGAAATTTCTTGTCCTTGTTCATTGTTTAAATTCCATTGGTGAGAAGTTGAATACTAATATTCTCATTGACAAGGTGGAATTTGTTCGGCAAGTCATGGAGAAATCCGCTAACTTTCAAGTGGCTGATGCACAAGAGTATGCAGTGATTTGTCTCAATGACACTCAACTATTGTTTATCATCCTTTATGCTTTGCTTAGCGACACAATATGTGGCAAGCAAAATCACAGAGATACTGTGCAGTACATTTGATGCAGATACAGGTGCAGAATATTTAAGATTCAATAATCCTAGTGTTTTCCTACTGGTGTGGAAGGAAAATTCCCACATTGAAAGCTTGTATCAAATTATGGGGTAACTTGACGATACATTTGATTCAATTGTGCAGTAGAGTAGACATTCTTATGCCTATATCCATGGCCATGACATTGACATTGAGAATAAGGTCAATTTTAACCGGGGAGGTAAGGTAATGCTTGGATATGAATGGAGAAAATTTCAAGTCATCAAAGTGGAAAATCAATTCAGGAAATGAGACATGAAAATTGATCATAAGATCAAGGAAGCAATGTGAAGCAAGAGAGAGGAATTCTCAAATAGAAAATATTTCTTGGATGGTGTGAAAATAGCACAATGATTGGTGTGTAGAAAATTGATGAAAATTCCCTTTCTCCTTTAGATATTCTCTAGTAAAGTAATGGCTTAAGAGTTTGTACTTTGCCTTCTATTTTTCCTTTAGTACATCACTGTTGTAATTTCCAAACTCACCAATTGTATTTTTCATTGATTCAATAGTGGAATTTCGGCATTCGTATTCTACCATTACCTGTTAATGATTGGCAGAACCCAGATGAGTTTACCAAAGATGATATAAACAATGTATTGCAAAGAATCAAATAACCAAAGGAAAAACTCATGCTTTAAAGGTCGATTCTATTTCGTTTTATATTAGATAAGTCTGTAATTTTTGTTCTCATTATATGGTCTTCCCATATATTTAAGGAACTGCTTTAGCTCAACATAGCGTTATGTTTGGGGCAGAATTTGCACAAGCCTCTTTTGGAAGAGCTGTAGCAAAATTTCCTTGATGAGGTCGAAACTTTTGTTGTTGTTTTACATTAACACGAATCTCGGCCATATTGCAGCTATGTGGGAGTTGAAACTTGTGGTGCACGCAAAAACTGTACTGTCAAGGGGAGATGTGAGGGTGTTTATATCTTGATGCATTTGGCATGGAACTGTCAACATTTATCTCTCTTTTTGAGCTTTATTGTTTCATTTGTCTACATAGTGCAGCTCAGCAATGCTTCAATATTTGTGTAGCTCTCCTATTTATGTTTTCTGTTTATCTATAAAACACTAAATTTGGCATTGGCACATATATTACACCAATAATTGTTTAAGAATATAGAAATGATTAAGTGTTTATATGCATTGGTGTATGGCGGCGTTGGACACCGAACACGACAACACACATTCAATCTGAAGTGTCGTTGTTACATAACTTTTATAGAAAGAGTATAACTATCTTTTTATGCGTATGTTTTAATGAGCATGGAGTGTTAGAGGCGATTAGACTTTTCCTAGGTTGGTAAATTTTG
>Ga0209282_1002632_pt1 | contig 10446 bp, 6 predicted proteins | sample Mtrugardesep15_FD_187529 | JGI IMG/M metagenome (GOLD analysis project Ga0209282, IMG submission 187529) | Root nodule microbial communities of legume samples collected from California, USA - M. trunc garden sep15 (SPAdes) (version 2) | ecosystem: Host-associated > Plants > Roots > Nodule...
GAAGTTTCAAACTTAAAGGGATATGTAGTCTACAATGAAGTATTTAGTAGAGTTAGTCAATGAAAATAATATTGACTTGATTGTATTTTTTGTTCTATCTAGTTGGATTTGGTTCTTGTACTATAAATAATTGGTTCAGGAAAACTTTCAAATTTGTAGATTGAAATAGAAAAAAGAAATTACAGTAAGTTAACAAGAAGTGCACTTGAGGTGCTAGGTTAGTGGTATTACTTAGTCTTGTAACCTCAAGTTGCAGAGTTCAAATACCTTGGGTGATGGTTGTAAAATGGTCATTATTGCCACTTCAATTAATAAAATTTCCCCCTTCCCCGTATTTTTTTTTAAATAGTTTAGAAGAAGCATTTTCTAAGAAAGTGCTCTTAATACATTAGAGTAGAATTGAAATGGGATATTCACATAAATATAACAAGTATTTTTCTATTGATTTTTATGAACATGATAATTAAATATGAAATCTGAGTTTTATCTAAGGTGTAGCTTGCAGGATGGGCAGGGTATTTAGATTATCGAATTATGAGTCAGTGTTGCGCTAGTTAAAGATATATGAATTCGGAACAGGGTACCTGAAAAACAGCCTTTCAGAACTAGGTAGCAGTATCACGTTCATCCCCCACAAAATTGGATGAACGGTATTGATCGCAGCAGTCATTGTCAAATTACTTTAAGCATGCATGCTCTGTTTAGGTCTACAAGTATATGTTCCTTCTGTTTCTGCTCCGAATCACTGTTTGTTTAATTCTTTTGTGTCATTTGACATGTTATGTTGACAAATTTTCTAAACGGTTGCGATCCTGATGCAGCAGATCCAAATTGTATGCTAGTGATATTTTCTCGAACTTTAAATCATTTATTGACCTCTTGTTGACAGCATCATAGTCTTACTAGAGGAAAAGGATTTTGTTGTTACTCTCCATGCTACATGAATTTGCTCTATTCCTTGCTATACTGTCCACTGTGTATCATCTAACGATTAGTTTTGATTTATGTGGGAACTTTGGCAATATTGGACTCGAAGGCAGCAGTAGAGTTGAATTTGATTTTATGTAGTCTACACCAGGACTACTACTTTGTTGGTAAATATGGCTCTGATAGAGAAAACTTTATTCCTGATGTAAAATTTAGAGGAACTTGTTCAAAGATAAGGTTCGACTATGGTAGATTTTATGGTTCGAAGTCATGTTTTACTATGCCAAAAACTGGAGAATATTGTGGGCATGGATAAGCAAGTCTTTCACCAAACTAGATGACATCCAAAAAGGATGGGCTGGTGTACAGGTATATTAGCTCCATGACTCTTTACTTATAACTTTATGGCTATCCTCATATACCCTGGTAATTATTTTTGTGAAATTCGAGACGATTCCAGGGCATGTTTGGTGATAAAAGAGGGAAGCAATTCGTACAGTGGCCAATTGAAGAGGTAGACAAACTAGTATGACAGTAGAGATACTCCTAGGTGGATCCACTCTTGAAGTCACATGTATCACTGCATCACAAGTAAAACTGGAGCCTCCACTTCCTCTTATTTTATATTTTATGCATTTAAAAAAAAAAACAGCAAGTACAATATTGATGGTGATTTCTTTTAAAACTCTAAGGGCCGATGTTTAAGTTTTGTTTGAGCTACCTGAACTGGAAAGTGTTGAGTGACTTCATCTGAGTGAGGTAGATCCCCAACTACTATGTAGCAGAGAGTATGAAGTGGAATAATAGAGCCATTTGGCTTGTTAGCTTTAGTTTCAAAGGGTTCCTCCAAAGTTGCCTTGACAGGTACAGAATAGTAGCAAAGTATAACTGCGAATATCATCATAGAGAGGGTAGTTTTGTAGCAGTTGTTAGTTTTTCTGCACAATGGTGGTCTTTGACACCTCTTTCCTTATGACTTTTCCTTTCTCGGGATAGATTCGATTTTTCTTTTCACAGGTTTTATACATTTTGAATCTGATGTATTGGTTCAGGCCTCTCCTGTCTTTTATTTTTTAGTGCTTTGATCAAAAATTTAGTTTTAGAGGATCTCGCAGAGTAGACTACATTGTTTCTCAGAATATATAGAATTCCCAACAATAAATATGTATGATGTGCAGTGATTGTAGCAGATTGTTTCTGACATTCTCCAAACTTATTTTCCATGCATATATTTTGCATTTCAACGAGATCGAATTTCCAATTCAGGTTGTGACCTGCTAGTTTGATATATAAGGGGTGTTAATATGCATATTGATTGGTCTATTATTGAGAGTTTTTGGGTGGGAGAGTGTTTGTATAACATGTAGACTTTATCGTTCACTGGCAATTGACCATGAATCACAACTTTATGCATTCGACAGTGAACAGTGGAAGAAGCCAGGTTGTGATTGATGATCTCAAAACCGAATGCTTGGAGCATGAAGCAACCAGAGTTTGGCATTGAAGGATTAGGACTTAGGAGAATCATAGAGTACTTTATTCAAGAGAAATGTTTATAATACATTTTCTTGAGTACACTGTTATTAGGTGAAATTTGTGCAATTTAATATTTGTAAGTTAGGTCTGCAGTTTTAATTAAAATTAGTTTGGATTTAACACCCCTAATTTAGAGTATGAAGAAGAGATCAAGAGACGATATGTGGTGGGTGAATAGTAAATTCTCATTTCTCATGTCCATGCTCAATGCTCATGGAAAAAAATAATATCTAAGAGCAGCCATGGGTAGGTGTAATGCTATAGTTTTAATTTTCAATTATTAGATATTAATCAGTTTCATTATCTTAAAGCCGAAAACTCTACTCATAGGCCCACGTTGCTCTGCTCACGTGTGGTTGTTGAGCTTCTTATTTTTTGCAACATCAAGTATTCCTATTTCCTAGTATTCCTCACAAGACTTGAACATTTTAAATTATTAATTAAAAGACTTAAAGTTGATGATTCACAAACATCCATTATTGAAGTAACATTTCACATGAGAGACCGATGAAATCAACTGTGAAATGTTTGTTTAGAGAGAGAGATCAAGATCTGCCCTGTAAACAAATATATAGGGCAATACTAAGAAATTTGCAAGTCTAAGTGAATAATATTTTAAAATACAGCATGATATTTTAATAAAAAATTGTTTTACTAAGGAAAAAGTATTTAAATGGGCTTATTGGACTTTTGGAACAATCTTTGACCAAGTTTTACTTACCATCTAACCGAACTCTGGATATCATAACTCCTTTCCCTCGAGACTTTGGATCTTTTAACTATTTGGCTGGATTTGATCTAAAGCTGGTGCAATGTCCAGTTTTACCAAAAATAAATGGTTTCTTTTAATTGTAGGGACAACCTAGATACACTTACTATAACAAGAACTAACTGTTGCAGCAAGCAAAAAGATTTCTATAATTGTATACTACTTGGGTGTTTTTGAAGGTTCAATTAGTCTTTTGGATGCTGAAACAAATTTTAGACTGGTATTTAAAACAGAAAACCTAATAAAGTACATTAAATATAAGACTTCAAAACTTTTTATTTAATATAATTTCTAGCTGGAACTATCCAATTGGTTTTATAGAACTAAAATTTAATTGGTTTTAGATTTGTCTCCAAGAATCATTATTCCTATCTGGTCCTCTTGTCACAAAGTGACAGATTCATGATGAATATATTAACCATAACCATATGATCTGATAGAAATAAAATCAAAATCCATCTTGCTTTTGTTGATCTTCCACTTTTTGCTTCATTCTTGCACCATGAAAAACTTTGCAGCACAACTATTACTTGTGATAATTTCTTTTCTGTTAAGCAGCAGAAATGGAATTGAGGCATCTACACATAGTAACAATATTGATCCTATCAAGTACAGGATACCTAAAGAGCAACCTTACAGAACTTCTTATCATTTTCAGCCCCCACAAAATTGGATGAACGGTATTTTCTTCACCAAGCTATGTCAAGTTATTTTTAGCACTTGTTGATCAACTAGTATAACTTTTAATTTTTTTGGTACCTTTTGTTATAAACCATTGATAAGGCTAATTATTTTCTATTTCAATTTACATGTTTTTGTTGAAGAAAATTGATAGTGGATGTCTTCTTCATTATATGCAGATCCAAATGGTAATCCACTGACTTTATTTATCTATCTTTTATTATTATTTATTTAAATTATTTACTTTTTTCCTCAGCAAATTATCCAAGTATAACTATCTATCAGAGAGAGAATCAAAACTGTTATGTTGCTTTCCTTTTGCATTTAAACTTTGAGCTATATCGATAAACAACAGAAGTGCATATCATATAATGCTTATGTATAGGATTGTTTATTGTTCAGTTCAAGAAGGAAACCAAACTAAACTGCTATAGAAGTTCGACCCAAACTGAACTGGTATAAAGACTTGTTACACCGGTTTTGTGGTTCTCAACCGAATGGGAACTACCTTTATAGAAAAGTTAATAGTACTTTTTCAAACGAAACTGATTTTTGTGAATTGAACTATATCAAGTTGCTATTATTTGATCATAATTAGGACCGTGTTAGGACTTAAGTACATAAAGAGAGCCCAACTCAAAAGACTAGTCCATCAGGTGGCAGAGCCTCATGACTTAAGTACCACGTCGAACACTTTTATCTACTCGACGTGGGACTCCTAACAAACTGTTGAATAAAAACCAAATATAGAACCGAATTGGATATTAGGATTGTTTAAAAAAAAATAACCAAAAAGAACTGAACAGTGACAGATAGTTCACAAACTAAACCGAACTTGTTCAGTTCATGAACTGCCAGTCATAGTTAAGTTTTTTCAGTGCAGTCAGTTCTTTTAACAGTCCCACTTATGTATATGCTATTTCTGTAAGTATGCAAAATTAAGTAAAACTGTATTAGTTTTAGTTATAAGTTGTTTCCATAAGCTCTTTCAAAGAGTCTCAAAAGTGTTTATACTAGAAGATAAGCTCAAGTCACTCCAAATAGGAATCAAATGGTTTATTCAAGAAATAAAGCATTCTTTCTTTGTATATATTATGTTATTCATATTCAAACTACTAGTGTTGATTTATAATTGATCTCTTGCAGCCCCTATGTACTACAAAGGTGTATACCACCTTTTCTACCAACATAATCCACTTGCAGCAACATTTGGTGATATAATTGTATGGGCTCATTCTGTATCCTATGATCTCATTAATTGGATTCATCTTAACAATGCTCTTGAACCAAGTGGGCCTTATGACATCAACAGTTGTTGGTCAGGTTCAGCCACTATACTCCCAGGTGACAAACCTGCTATTTTGTACACAGGAATTGATCACAATAAGAATGAAGTTCAGAACTTAGCTAAACCCAAGAATCTAACCGACACTTTCTTAAGGGAATGGGAAAAACACCCTCAAAATCCTGTGATGACTCCGCCTAGTGGAGTTGAAGAGGATAACTTTAGAGACCCTTCAACTGCATGGCATGGAAAAGATGGAAAATGGAGGGTAATCGTCGGTGCTCAAAATGGTGATGAAGGGAAAACCATTCTTTACCAAAGTGAGGATTTCGTTAATTGGACAGTGAATCCAAATCCATTTTTTGCAACCGATAATACTGGAGTTTGTGAATGTCCAGACTTTTTTCCTGTGTATATCAATAGTACAAATGGGGTGGATACATCTGTGGATAATTCAAGTGTTAGGCATGTTTTGAAGATAAGCTATCTTACAAAACATCATGACTACTATTTTCTTGGTAAATATGTTTCTGATAAAGAAAAATTTGTTCCTGATGTAGAATTTACAGGAACTAGTTTAGATTTAAGGTTTGACTATGGTAAGTTTTATGCTTCAAAGTCATTTTTTGACTATGCTAAGAATAGAAGAATATTGTGGGGATGGGTGAATGAGTCTGACTCTACACAAAATGATATAGAGAAAGGATGGGCAGGTTTGCAGGTAATTTATTGTAATTCCATGTTCAGCCTTTTAATTTTAGTTAGTGCTCGATTACGTTACATCCTTAAAAATGTAGAACCGTGTCAACTTAGTCTCACATTATCAATATTCGAAAATTATCCTTGGAATTGGAAAATGTTTTTCAGACTCGCCAATCTGTCGGGATTTTCTATCAAATTCATCGCATACATTATTCTCTTAGTTTCAAATACATCTCCGACATTACCAACTTAATGTCCTTATAGTTCCTGCAAATACCAACAGACTGACAAATCTTGATAATATTTTGCATTTTGAAGGTTCATTTGGAAATATCGTTAATGTATGAGACTATGTTGATACAATCTTATAATTTCAAGGACCAAATTGGATATTTAATTTGAAGATATGGTCAATTTGAAAGTGTATCATATTGGTGAATGATTAAACTTGTTTGGTAATGTAGACAATTCCAAGGAAAGTTTGGCTAGATAAAAGTGGGAAGAGATTGATGCAATGGCCAATTGAAGAAATAGAAAATCTAAGACACAAACAAATCAATATTACAGGAGAGAAACTTGAGGGTGGATCAACTCTTGAAGTCTCAGGCATCAATGCATCACAGGTAAGTAAATTGCTGTAACATATGTTTCCGAAATTTTATCGATAAATTTTATGAGAAAATACATCATCAATGATAATCATTTTCCGATTTGAACTTCAAGGTTGATGTAGAAGTGTTGTTTGAGCTACCTAAACTAGAAAGTGGTGAGTGGTTAGAAGATCCAAGTGAAGTTGATCCTCAACTACTATGTAGCAAACAACATGCATCAAGAAGTGGCAAAATAGGACCATTTGGTTTGTTAGCTTTAGCTTCAAAGGATCTCACAGAACAAACTGCAGTGTCTTTCCAAATATTTAGAGCTTCGAATAGATATTTATGTCTAATGTGCAGTGACCAGAGCAGGTTATTTCTAACATTCTCTAATTTAATTTGCATTGCATAAATTTCACTTTTCAATGAGATTGAGTTTCAACCTCGTATAGACTATAGCGAGGGATTTTGATTCTCATAAGTTAATGTAGTTATGAATCTCGATCATTTGATAACGATCAGACAGTTTGTATTTGAAGAGTGTATTTACAAACTGTTGGATCTTCATACAATGGTCGAGATCCCTTCAATACGTGCATGTGTGCTTTTCCTGATTGCAGGAAATTCTAGTCTATAAGCTCATGAAATTAAGTTGTGTACATTTTACAGGTCTTCATTGCGAAACGACCTTGATAAAACCACATATGGAACAATCTTCAACATAGGTCCTAATCTCAAAACGATTTCGCTTAGAACCTTGGTAAGATTATTAGTCATCATAAGTGTTTTTTTTTTGTATGATAATGTACATTATTGAGAGTTTGATATATAATATGAGGTGTTAATATGCAGATTGACAAGTCCATTATTGAAAGTTTTGGAGATGGAGGAAAAGTTGTCATAACAAGTAGAGTTTATCCTTTATTCGCTATAGAAAAAGATGCACATCTTTTTGTATTCAACAATGGAAGTCAGAGTGTAATTATCTCACAATTAAATGCTTGGAGCATGAAGCAAGCAGAGTTTGGAGATGAGGGAAATGTAAATTGTGCTTAACAAGGATATGGAGATTAAGGCAGCATTTATTTGTTTTGAGATATGAGTTTTTTGTTTTTCTTCTTTATTATTGTATGTATCTATCTCTGCAGAACATTGAGCTTATCCACCAAATTTGATAAATAAGTCTAATTCAATGTGTCAATTATTTCCCTTCCAAGGTGAGGTTGGACCTGCACTAAATCAATTTAAAAACAATTGAGTAGTGTATCCAATTTGGTCCCTCAAATTGAGTACTCACATCAACATAATCTCCTATTTTTAAAATATATAGTTCTTGATTTATTAAAACGCTTATCAAGTTAGTCCTTCTGTTAGTTTTAGTCTGGGCAGCCCAACATAACGCAAGTCAAGCTAGGACTTAAAGTTCGTACTTTTTTTTATCATTTACTTCTCCCTTTTTATCATTATCATTTACTTCTCCCTTTCAAACATAAGCAAAAGTTATGTAAAGAAAGTTGGTGTATTTAATCTAAATTTTGGATCAAATACATTGACTTTTTTTATTTATTTTTTCTTATATTTAATATCGGAGGAAGTAGTCTCGACTTAGGCTTCATATTTTGATTATATATTAAATAATTTGCATAATAATCACATAGTTGAATTATGGATCAAAATCCTCAACTGTTCACCTAAAGTTGCTTCTAGATTGTTCTAATAATGTTTAGAATATAAGTTGCTGGAGCAATTTTCGAACATTTGAAATTGTTGTTGCATTTGTCGAACAATTGAAATTATTACTGCAAAAATCAAACCTTGAACACACAAAATTAATTTTGTTAGATGAAAAAATAGGTTGAATCGTGAATTTGATCACTCTCTTTAAAACGTTTTGCGGCCTGCTTCAATGGTGCAGTAGTTCTTCCTTACCTCGTCGTCTTCAGGATTAAAGAGTCTTTCAAACTTGAATATAATTAAGTTCTCTTTACACAAGGAGAACTCATCCAACCAACACCCCAAAAAATATATACCATCTTTGAATACATACATTTCTCAAAAACAATATATGCTATTCATAACGGAATTGATTAAGAAACAGGTTGCCAAATACACAAAATCACTGTTATAATATGCTAAAGTTAGAGTTCAAAACCTTTAATGACGATGATCAATACTTCAAAGAATTGGTCAAAGACTATAGACAAAGAAATTTTTGCGAAAATAATGTAACTTTTATTTCTTGCAAAACCTTCTACAATAAGGTCATTATTAATGTGTTGCCTTACAAGTTCTAGGACTAGTACTCATACTACCAACATTTTCTAACAATTTTATATGAGAGGTATATTGCAAAGAGATTTTTGACTTTTTGGATCAAATTTGCTCAAGTGGTCTTGTGTTGAATTTTTTACTTTTTTGTATATTAAAGTACTCTCATGCTCATGCATATATATATATATATATATATATATATGCTAATCTTATAAAGAATTAATCCTTTCAAAAGATTAATATCTCGACAGATATTTTCTTTCATACACACTAGTCATTAGTCAAAATCGAACCAAGTGAAATATTCAACAAGGCCACTATGTGTTTTAAAATGAAAACTACCTCACCATCGTTATAGAATGATAGTCAAATTTTCAACAACAAAAAATGATAGTCAATTAATAAATTACTTATATATACTCTTTGAACCACCATATATATACCTAAATCTAGGATCAAGCTTGAGATAGCATAAAATTTACGGAAACTCATTCATACTTGTATTGTGTGTGGAAAGGGAATCATTAAGAGATTCTTCTTACGTTAGGCTGTAAGATTCTAAAATGGGACCAACCAATAATGTTAATCAAATAGTATAGTATCGTGACATGCATGCCAGGTCTGATCTATAGTTTAATAAAGCCTTAATATTTGGAAAATGAAGTACCCACTAACTTGAAATTTTACACTTTCTCTCTTGAACTATGATGTGGCCATAGTTAATTGTAGTGGTTGATGTCGTTGAATGTCGTCACTAGCCATCTTTTCCCAACCTAAAGGAAAATAATTGGGCCCCTCTTGTTAGGAAGTGGAGTTAGGACTCCTTGCCCTTAATTATCATTTCTCATGCTTTCCATCCTTTTCCTTAATTAGGAAAACTCTTCTAAGATTAGCAACTAATTTTATAATATAAAATAGATATCAATTGATGAAGAATAACTAATAAATAATTCTCTCAAAAAAATAACTAATAAATAATTTAAACTACTAAAGAAGCTAAACTGTTAATGATAAAAAAAAATTTATCAATATGGATTTAAACTGATATCTCATATTTACAACATCAACACACATTATACATCAATCACTTAGAATAGTTCGGGTAATAACTATCGATAAAAATTAAATATATGAGAATGAATTTTTCTATGGTTTCTTTTATAAATGTTATAAATATTAAATTATAGGAGACCATTTACTTCTTTAAATTGGTAAATTTTTGTTGTTTTTTATTTTTATTTTTGTTTGTTTTAAGGAAAATTATTTCTTTTTATTTAAATTGGTAAATATGTTAAAAGAAAATTGGCAAAGATGTTCCTCATTAACAACGTGGATCCGACCTATATATGTTCACTGGCTAACACTCTATTCCCCCCTAAAGAAAAAGCTTGAACTCTATTCTTACTACGAAAACTTCGATATTGTTTAACGAAGTGTAATGACAATCACGGGAAAATTGATGGAAAGAATGAAAATTTTATTTTCCTTTGTTGGATCTACTCGCTCAAAATTCTCCCTTCTCTTTAATTGGATATGTACAATCAAGGTATTATCTAACCTAAATCCAACCGTTTTTCAAGCTTAATTGTTTAGAGGTTTTAATCTCACCTAAATCTTCATTAATATTATTTTTTATTTAAAAAAATGTGAAATGACGACCACGAGACAATTGGTGGAAAGAA
>Ga0209282_1002633_pt1 | contig 10444 bp, 5 predicted proteins | sample Mtrugardesep15_FD_187529 | JGI IMG/M metagenome (GOLD analysis project Ga0209282, IMG submission 187529) | Root nodule microbial communities of legume samples collected from California, USA - M. trunc garden sep15 (SPAdes) (version 2) | ecosystem: Host-associated > Plants > Roots > Nodule...
CCAAGTCTTCAGATACCGAATCGAGCCTTCAATTGGACAGCTTTTTCCTTGAAAAATAAAATTAGCATTACAGAGTAGCAGGGTTTCTAGAGGCAAGAAATGCTGAAATAAGAAGATACTTTGCACTAGTAGACATGTGAAAATCAATATCACCGATTTCCTCAGATCTCTCCAATCTCTTCGAATTCCCCTTATGCTTCGTCTCTTTACCTTTTTCAACTTCACTCGAAGGAGCAGATGAAACCTTAAATACATGATTCAGAGAGGAGGCAATATGCGGCTTGATATGATTGAACAGCCTCCTCTTCATGTCTTCACTAGGGACAACTCCTTTTCCCTTATCACTTAGAGGTTCACAATATTTTCCAAATAGTGGCTTTAATGCAGTAGACAATTCACCAACTTGCCTAGTAATTCTACAGAATCGGTTTTATACATAGGTAGGGGAAACAAAGGAGCTCTCTAATTTTATAGAAATTTTAAAAAAACATTTTTTTTTGTCAAATATTTTTTTTTTAAGAAACTAAACTAACCATCTCAAATTGGCACCACAAAGAATCGAACCTGAGACTTTGAGGAGAAGCACACTCCAGTTCCCAAGCAATTAATTTTTGGAATCAAGATTTACAATTAATTTATAGGTCTATTGTGAGTATTCTTAGACACTTTTAACCATTCTACATTAAGCAATTAATTTTTAAAAATGTCAAATTTTTAAATTTCCAATACATTGATTAAACTAATTAACATTTCTATTAATTTATAAATACACACAATATTTTGAGGAGTGGATTTTGTGAGAATTCTAAGTTGAAAACATGATCAAAACACTCTTTACCAAACTTTTCTCATGTTTTTATTTTTATCTTTATTATCTTCCCTCTCTCAATGTAACATGTCAATTTGCTCTTCTTCTTCTTCTTCTTCTTCTGTGTTGTGACCTTTTTATCATTAATATGAAAAATGATATAACTATTTTATAACAATTTTCAAATAACTCTTTCACCTACTTTAATTATATTTTTATTCTCGCTCTTTCTCTTCCTCTTTTTCTTTTTGTTATTGTATTGCCAAATAAAAATAGATAATAAAAAATTATCATAAAATAATTGTACAAATATATTATTATGCTAATATATTCATCACCTCTCATTTCTGTGGATCGCTTTTACATTAAGCTTTAATTTTCTAGTACAATTTTATTTTGTCAATTTTTTATGTCAAGCCTCGATTTCTTAATTCAATTGCGATAAAATTACTATATTTTGTAGTACATTTTTTTTTTCTATTGAACTATTTTGTAATTTTTTGTGGTTCACAATTTTTAAGACCACGTCAGTATTTCTAAGATATTATTTGTAGAATTGTGTTGGCTTGTGAAACCCTTCATAACTTTGTTCTAAAATAATGGTATTCTAACGAATTTTCGTTAAACTTAATAATAAATCATCATATTATGTGCTACCAATTTACGAAGACAATAATTATGAATTCATTGTTCAAACATAAGAACATAAACGAGAATATGTGGAGAAATGCTATTTAAGAAAAATATTTAAATTTTGTTTTAAAAATAAAATAAAATTTGTATCGATTTTATTTTTCTTCATTTAAATCTTAGAATTTATTTATTATCTTTTACGTTCATTCTTGCAACCTTTGACTTAAACCATAAAAAACTACTATGTTATAACTTTGATTTTTTATTGGATGCCTATAATTTTTATTTTTTATTGGATACCTATAACTTTGAAATTTTAAAAATTCATAAAATCATTTAAAATTTTCGCTTAGCTATAAAATAGAACGGTTTAGTCAAATTGTCGGTTTTAGTTCTGCATCTTTCTAGTTCATTTGAGTTTATCGACTTTGCTTATCGTTTTTTCCATCTATTTTCTTAAATCTTCCAACTTAAGATGCAAGTTTATCTAATTAGGTTATTTGCAGCTACTAACATATTAGGGGTAAAATCACAGAAGTTGACAAGATTTGGCACATAATGTCATATTAACATCAAACAAAGTTTGCACTTATGAATTATACTCCTCAGAGATGCACTTGGATTGACCTCGAAAATGTAGGCTCACATAATTTGTCAAAAGTGTCAAACAAACAAAGTTTGAATTTCCCACCCATGATTTTTGAGGGTATCCCACTCTTGAAATTTCAATTTCCAAATTTCAGATTTTCCCTTCAAATTTTTTTAATATGCCCCTCGAATATTAGTTTTTTTCTTGTAGTGATATGCTCATTCTTTGTTTGCGACTTCTTTGATACCAAAAACCAAGTTCTCGAAAACACCACCTTAAAATCTAAAGAATTAGGGCGAAGAGAAAGAAAGAGGAGACGACAAGAGATCATTCGTTTTGCTGCTATGATGAAAGAGATGTTTAAGAAATTTGTTGGAAAACGACGATGATGAATATACTATTTCAATTGTTTTGTGGAGTTTTTGTGAGGTTGAGGAGATTTTACCATGGACAGAATATTGTGGAACTTTAGGAGGGAAGAAGAGATGGGTCGGAGACTGTGCTTGGTTTTGAAGATTTGATGGCGGAGAAGGAGGTGGTTGGTCTGAGGACTTGGTGGTGATCAATTTGTGTGGAAGGTTCATCGTATTCATATGTGAAGATGCGCGGATAAATGAGGGTCATATCATAAATGTGACAAGATACACCTTCAAACATCTTCAAACGAGGATGTACCAACATATTAACCAATTTGAAAAGGTATAGCTAAAAATTAATAATCTGAAAACCTTTTTCCATATCCTTCTCTTTAAAATAAAAGTTAAATTCTTACGAAACTAAAATACAAAATTTATGTGTAACAAGGAAAAAAAACACATATACTAGTTTGGTTGAAAAATAGGTCAAATACTTATTTTGGTCCTTTAAGCTTGACATAAATCCTAGTATAATTTATAAGTTTTTTATGTTTGAAATAGGTTTAAATTAATCCTTTTAAGTTGTTAATTTAATACACCTATTTGATTTATTTTTTTAAGTTTTAAATAGGTCCTTAAAAAGGTAACATTGTATTAAATTAACAACTTACATGATCTATTTGAACTTAAAAAACTTATAAAATTAATCAATATTTTTGCAAACCTAAAAGACCGAAAGAAGTATTTAGCCTAAAAAAATAATCATAAACTAATAAAATGGAATTGAGGGGCTAGATAATTCAACTGATTTGAGTCAAAAAATTTTGAGTCAAAGAATAAAGAGTCGGAGGTCATGTCTTCAAACCGGACTTGCAGAAAAACAAATATAACAATTAATTACCAATGTCTGCCATTAAAAGAAAACCTAATAAATTGAAATTGAGTAAAAATAGCAAAACATAGATTTAAACTTAGAATAATCTATTTTTCATAAAATACCTACAATAATCAGCCACGTTATATACCAACTTAGCTTATACCTGACAAGACAAGTTCAATTAATCACGTCCTTCACACCAACTCTTCCCATATAAGATTTAATCATGTTAATTTATTACTTCAAAATATATATAGGCCTATGTTTTCCTTTGTGTATATAAATAATATCAATGGTTACAGTAGAAAGTATAATAGTAAGATCAGCATGCATCAATTATTAACATACTAAACCATATTAACCAAGCTAGGAATCACATAACTAATTCCAATTTATGTCCGGAAGTTGAAATTGTTGCCTCATTACACCATCTCCAACAGACCCAAGAATTGAATTTTGATGAAAAGTTGTGCTTGGTGGAAGCTGGCTAAGCATTGAAACAAATGAATTATTTTCCTCAGCATTGTTGCTTATTCCACTATTAAGATCTCCATGAAACCGTTTGCTTGAAGAAGATGACCCTGGTGACCCTGTTTCATTCCAAAACTGTGATGATGCATTTAGTGCACGTTTCATAGGGAATGTTTCATTATTATTGTTATCACCCTTTGAGTTTATGTCACAACCATTTTGCATTCCGTGATCAGTTGCTAAGATTCCATCGAAGAAATTGTCATCATTTTCATGTCCATAACTTGTGCTTCTTGATGATGAATGTTTGGAGTTTTGTTGCATATTATAGGTTTGATCATCATATTGATCCATTAGGAGTGGCCTTGGCATGGTGCTACTGTTGCTTTTCTTGTATATTCGGCACAAAACCCAATCATCAAGCTCCAAAACCAATATAATAAAAAATGTTAATTTTTCTTTAATATAAAAACATGGTTTAATGACTATGCAATGAAACACGCACACTCCTCGTATTAGAGGTGTCCCGGTGTCAACAGACACGACACTGACACATATAATTACACTAAATTATATGGTTTTATAAAATTATTAGTTGTGTCGGCGTCGTATCAGTGTCTGTCTTTCATAGCTATGCATATAATTAACAAAATTATACTATAAAGATCAAACCATTCAAAAAAGGAACAAAGAGAAGATATAATTAGTGTCCATGTTCAATTATTTATTAAATTCATGAAACAAAATGCACATGGCATGCAAATAGGTGTCTTGGCATATACATACCCTTAGAGAATTCTTCTTGTTATTGTTTGGAGGATGATCAGAAGGCAGAGGAGGAGTTTTTGAAGTTGCATTATAAGAATTATGATTATTGTGATCAGTGATGAGCCTATACTCATGCATAATCCAATTAGTTTTAACTCCTTTTGGTGGCTTCCCTCCATAAAAAACAAGTGCTTTCTTAACTCCAACTTTCTGATTCCCATCAGATGTTAATATAGGCTTATCAGTTCCAGTAGCTTTCCAATACCCAGAAGTTGCAGCCCTATTAGGCCTGGCCCCATTTGGGTATTTTCTATCCCTTGGGCTGAAAAAGTACCACTCTTGTTCCCCAAAACTTGCTTTACCTAAAACAGAGTAAAAACAGGACAATATTTCGGATTAAAACATGTTCAAAATTTCATATGAAAAACAAGTAACAGAAAAACTAAGATGTGGGTTTGAGTAAATGGATGAAAAGATGAAATGGGGTGTGAAAAAGTTTCATACTTGGGAGTTCCCATGGGTCGAATTTGTAGAGATCAATTTCTGCTATGATGGCTACTGGAAGAGGTGCTGATGCAGCTTTTCTTTTGAGGTAGTGAACAACGAGTTCTTCATCTGTTGGGTGGAATCGAAAACCTGGTGGTAGGTGGGGGTGTGGAGAGCAAGATGATGAATCTGTGCTGTCCATGATCGATTTTTTTGATGATGAGAATTCGATGATCAATTGATCAATTTTCTATGTTTCATGCATATTGTATTCTATAGTAGTACAAAAACTAATTAACTTTTTTGTTTATAATTTGAGAGTTTCTTTCTTTTGCTTTTGCTTTCACATTTTTGCTCTTATCGTTTTTGTCAAATTTAGGAAAGTAGTGGCAAGAAAAGATATTGAAAACTATGGATTATTAGCAAAAGGTTTGAATCAAAATGGGTAAGAGTGGGATGCATGTGTGTAGTGTATGCATGACTTTGAGTTTGATAGATAAAAAGAAGGGATGGGATGACGATGGTTTTGTAACACATGGAGAATCAAGGATGGGATCGTGAGACACGTGGCAGTGGGGACCATAAAACGATAATGAGGATGGGAAGGCTGGTTTTATGGGAAAGCAAGGTTGGGTTGGGCGAGTTTGGAAATGCAATACTTTGGATGTCATGCTTTTCTTATGTAAACAAAACAAGTTACCACCTCTCGCAATCACACATGCCTCACATCCACTGTACAGATAGAGACTTAATGGCACGTGTGCATGGGCATAACTATATTGGTTAAGCTTAATTACAATTTTGGTTCTCGTGTTTTGACCTACTCACGAAAATGGTCTTGCCTCTTTAAAACAGAACAAAACTGTCCTTCAACTATCATTTTTGTTGCAGTTTTAGTCCTACTTCCTATTTTCACGTCCAAAAACGCACAGGTGGCAGAATTTTGCCTATGTGACATTGCCAATTTGGATAATGTCATTTACATGTCAATAAAACAGGTTTTTTGAATTTCAAAATACAATTTAATAATTTCAAATATTAAAAAAAAACAATTAAAAATTTCTTAATTAAATGTTCAAACAACATTCATCTTCATCTACAAATTCATTCATTCATATTCATTCCTAAAAGTTAATTCTCAGATCTGAATCTACAATCTCTCAGACACACATTCATCTTCCTTAAAATCACACCCAGGAAAATGAATCTAACGCGCACACACATACACTCATGTTGTCGAAGAAGTAGAGGAAGGAAGGGGGTGCTGCTACTGCCTCTTGTTTTGTTTTTCCAGAAAGTTAGAATACAAACTGCATACCAATTCATACCCAGTTACCTCTCCATCACTGCACTCTCCTTAAATTTTTCATCAATTCTTAATCTAAATTCAGATTCACCTCCATCACCAACCTTCAAACCCTAAAATTATCAAAATTCGAATTCGAAGAATCAAATAAAACTCATAAATTTTGGTTGAAGATTTTTTCAAGATCTTCTCAAACCGGATCTAGAATGTTCTTCCTCAACCTTCAACATTTGCAAATCTCCGCATTCGAAGTTAACAACGACGACCGTCACCGAAAAAAGCCGATTTTGTTTCTGTGTTCGCTACACAACAATGTTACCTTCTCTCGCTGTCTCCGCTGCAACAAAACCTAAAAGGAAGAAATTGAACATAGTCGAAATTGAGAATTCGTTGAGATCGTAATAGAGAAGATTATAGTAGGTTTTAATGAAAGTTGATAGTTGGGAATTTGAGAAGCCATGAATTTGAATAAGGCAAGGTTGGAGAAGAAGAAGAGAGGAAGAGGATGATGTTGGGGCTCTATCACACTAACCTTTAGTTTTTTAGGTTAAAATTTAGGCTTAATTGTTCATGTATTGAAACCCAATTTCAGGAAGAATATGAGAAACTGAATGGATTAAAATCCAATTTGGGTATTAGGGTTCTTGTATTTTATTTTAAATTAAATTTCCTATTTCTTTTAATTATTTTTTGTTTTAATATTTGAAATTATTAAATTGTATTTTGAAATTCAAAAAACCTGTTTTATCCACATATGTATTGCCACATAGGTGTTTTATTAGCCACATCAGTTAAAATTCTGACACATCAGCGTTTTTGGAGGATAAAATGGGGGGTAGGAGGAAAAATGCAACAAAAATGATAATTAAAGGACAATTTTGTTCTGTTTTAAAGAAGCAGGACCATTTTCGTGAGTAGGTCAAAACACGAGGACCAAAAGTGTAATTAAGCCTATTGGTTATGAAAAGGTGCTTAACTCTCCGTTGATAGCTATAAGGACAATATGTAGGATTAAGAGTTTGAACTTCAAACCGGGTTTGGTAGCATAATCATATGACCAAATGGGGGTATTAAGGAGTTGGAAGTCACCGATGACATGTGTTGTGTTGGAAGCATTTTGGATAGAAGAGTTTGAATTCCGAATCTTTCATTTCTTCATATTTAAAGTGTGTAAATTAAACCACTAAACTACTTAATAAAAAAACCACATACTTTAACACTTCACGACTTCTTTTTTAGTATGTGAAATTAGTGTAGGGTAGATCTTACGATTTTGGAAATCAGTCCAATGAAAAGTGGTGGGATATGTTGAGACTTCCAAAAGAGTATGAAAGTATCGGGTAAATCATCAGATTGAACTAAAAGTAATTATATTAGTGAATTTTTACACCACATCTTCGACTAAAAGCTTAAGACATTAAGTATATGAATATTCTTAATTACTTATTTGTAGTTCAAGGTATAGTTTTCATCAAATGTAAGTAAATTACCCTAAAAAAAAGAATCAAATGTGAAAAAATTCTAACTCACACTTAACACATCAACATTCTCTCTTGCAAATATGAGACTGTCCACATACTTAATTAACACCAAGAACCACTTCTACTACCTCTCCATATTGAACCAGATTATGATACTACTATTGAGACTTTTTGAGTGAGTCTTGAAACATTAAGTGAATCATTCTATTAGATTAATAACAATCACAAAATGAGTTTTTCCAATACACCTTACTAAAAATTTTCCAAACATTAGGGGTGTGAGTCTTTCACGTTTTCAATCCATGTGGCTCACACTTGACAAGTCATACATGAACCGGTTTATTTATTTATTTTGAAACATTTAATAGGTGCTTTTATTTTTTTAAATAGACCAAATTTCAATATTATTTGATTTAAATTACCTTTAAAGGTATCATAATTTTGTTTGTTTAAAGAAAACAAATGAAACACCGATTAAATAAATGTTTGTCAAGAGAAAACTTATAATAAGGAAAATTGCTCTTCTCCCAACAAGAATTATTTCCTCCCGACAAAATTTCCCAAAATAATTCTACGTTACTTAACTCGCGTAGGTGTATAACCAATGTAACTTAAGTCACGTTCGATACATTCAACGTGAGTTAAGTCACGTTGTGTTATGATATGAAAACAAAACAACAACCATTATGTCATAGGAATTTTCAAAACTTCAATTGTGATTTTGCTCTCTCTCAATTTTCACCAATCTTAAGCCGCGCAACGCCAATTACAGCCCCAAGATCAAGTAAGTGTTTATTATCCTATTGCATTTGTTTTTTTGTTTTTGTTTTAATTGTTATTTATTTTTTGATAAATTTCACATATTTAGGTTTTAAGGATTTGATTTGGATGTTAGTTTTTATGATTGTTAATGATAAATTAAGTTAGAAAATGTTGTTTAGTTGTTGATTAGAGTAGGTTTGACTCAAATTGTGGTAGAAATTGTTAGATTTTATGTTGACCGAAGTGTTTGATAAAAATGTCCCAATGAATCTTTTGTTGATTAGAGTGCAATTGTTTGCGGTGATGAAATTAGTTTCGAGTGCAATTGGATTGTTAAACCATTAATTTTTTGCATTGCGTAGACATGTCTTGAAAGGAGGGTGATGCTCAATTGAAAAAGGAGGGTGAGAAGGATCTGAAAAAGAAAGCAAAAACCACAGTGACATGACACGACATCAAATGCAAAGGATATGGAAAGAAAAAAAATGATGCAAATGAGCCGCTATATAATTTCAACAAGTTGAGAAGGAGTGGAAGAACATGTTATTTTAGTCCACAACCAAAATTAGGTGCCCCAAGAACTATCGAGGACAATCCTATTGACTTAAGTAATGAGAGAGAAGATTAAAAGTGATTATTCGAATGACTTGTAATAATGTCTTATTTTTTGGATGTTTTTATTATGTTTTTGGATATGTGCATTATGGTATACATTTTGGTACTTTGAACAAATTTGAATATAACTTCACATAACTTTCAATTTTGATTTCGCGCACTTATATATTTTTAGTTATGAATTGCTTCGTTCATGCGGGATAGTCATAACTGCCTCATTCATGTCTTCATTCATTCGGGCAGAATTGAATACACAACTTTATTTAAATTTAGTTAAAGTACCAAAATGTATAACAAAATGTACCAAATTGCGCTGTTAAACTCTAATTTGTATTGCTTTTGGAAAATATCGACAAGAAGCATGAGTGTATCCTTGCAAGGGGCATGAATGGTAAATTTCTTGATACCACCCTAATAACCATCACCAAATCCAAATTACCTATATCTCAAATTATAATAATCATCTAGACATATAAATAAATAAGTTTTCAGTAAGAAATCAAACATAGGAAGTCAAGAACAAAGAATTATATGTAAAAGACGTTATCAATAGCTGATAATCGGTTGAAGGATTGATAATGACAGTCCAAGGTGAAAGAAAAGTGTCTCATCTAATCAACGATACAAGTGTCTAATGTTCCTTGAAAGAATCCATTCAAATAAAAGCCATTGGAAAAAAAAAACCTGAAGCAATAGGAACAACGAGGAATAAAGATAAACAATTACTCAATAGTTAAAGCATGCTTATTCTGAAGTCTGAACAAGTTTTCGAAAGATATCCTACCTTGCATTTTTTAACGTCATACTTTAAATCTCTTAAGCTAATATTTTCCCCTAAAGATCGTTACGATTATGGGAGAAAGTTGTTTCCTAAATCACTATGTTGTTTCCTAAATCACTGAGTTTACCAGCATTAACATGTTTGTGTCAAGGATAGTGACGATGGTTGAATTGAGCTTGTTTCAGAATTAACATGTTGAATGATTTGATCATTGATAATTGGATTATCGTTGACATTGAAAAATTTCAAGTTAAAAAAAACATTGAAAGTGAGATTTGAACCATTTTCAGCCATACGTGATGGAATACTAGACAATTTGCTTAAGAACTCGTTGTGTAGTATTCCATCAGATTCTTTGTCTAGGATTCCTTCCAGCATGACTAAAAATGATTCAAATCCCACTTTAAATGCTTTTTCTACCTTGATAATTTTCATTGTCATCGATAATTCATATGAAAATGGTTTTAGCTTAACTTGCATTGACTTCAAGCTATGCAAGGAAGCCAACTCA
>Ga0209282_1002634_pt1 | contig 10443 bp, 4 predicted proteins | sample Mtrugardesep15_FD_187529 | JGI IMG/M metagenome (GOLD analysis project Ga0209282, IMG submission 187529) | Root nodule microbial communities of legume samples collected from California, USA - M. trunc garden sep15 (SPAdes) (version 2) | ecosystem: Host-associated > Plants > Roots > Nodule...
AATACAAGAGATAGGAACCTCTGGATAGGCTAATAAGTTCATTGTATCATGTAATACCATTCTTCAATAATATTCAGTTCTGATTGTTAAACTCTTCGCCCCGCCCCCCTTGTCTACTTGTTTTAATTCATTTAATTTTCATTGAAATAAAGCTGTGTTGCATTCTGAGTATTGAAGTTCAACTGTAACCGATCAACTATGTAAACAAATTTTGGACTTGCTATTGAATCACGGTGTCAATAGACCTGGATTTTCTTTGATCTGGAAAAACACAGTCAAGGGGGATTTAATCGGTGATTGAATATTGTACGACTCGTATTCTGATTTCACTAAATTGGTTTTGAAATACATCTTAGAATGAGTTGTCTTGTAATGGTTGAGATCTGCTATTGTGTGACTGTAAAGAATCCAAATGCAAACATAAGAGAATAACAAAAGAGGGATAACCTGACAAGGACTTGTGCAAGTTTGGAGTTTGGGATATCATATATTGTTGCTTGATTATGGCATATACAATTGTATATAGCTTAAAATTGTCACTCTGGGGCTAGTCTGCATGTTAAACGTATCAGTCTTGTACATATTTTGTTTACCATCAAAGTCTAACATGTTTGTGCTCCAGCAATGGTTGTATTGTATTCCCCACGAACTAATAAGCCATATCGGGATTTTGGGACCATTGTTGACTCATGTAGCCTCTTATAATGTGTACATTCCATGTTTGGTGGTTTCAAAAAGCTGCTGGTCACAACTGACAACAGTAATCCTTTTGAGACTAAACTAAGCTGTATTAACCATAACCAAGAGAGAAGATCCAACCAAGACTACTGAATAGCGAGAATTGTGCAAACTTGTGTTCAACAAACGTGTGACAACCTTTGATAGAATAACATCTTCATTGTATAAAATCTTGATTGTACTGTACTGATCAGATTAGCAAGAACTTGATTTCTCTTGGCTAGATTGAGTATGAATTTTATATACAGAAAATATTATCAAGTTAAATCAACCCAACTCGACTTAAATGAATTGAGATTCATGATGAGTTTCAAAATTCAAAGGGACTAATAATACACGTTTCATTTATGATTAATAATACCGATTCGATTTCATCAAATCAAATGATAGAACAACTTTGGATTGTTTTTCTTTAACCTGCTACAATTTTATATGCTTAATGAAATTTTCTAATCCTAATTACTATATGTTATTGTTTCATTTGATACTTTCTCGATTAAGTTAATAAAAGGATATTATGAGGATCTGAGAGGATGATATAATGCTTACTCGAGAAAAGGGATCGAAGATTCCACTCAACTTGTATAAGCATATGCAGATTTCCTCTCCTCTTTAGTAAGAAGGAAAAACTAATATCAAATAAAAAACGAAGGAAATGCCTCTTGAAATTATGACTAAAAAATTTCTTCAGATAAATAAATATAAACTTCAATAATAATAGCTCTTATAGAGCTTCTGCTGTTCAATGAACTGGTATTCATCTAAGAAATAAAAAATACAAAACAAGGGATATAACGTTAAAAATAAAAATAAAAAAGTTCCAACCGAGGGTCTTGATTAGCAGTAGTAGTACTAGTATAGCCATGGTGTGAGATCAGAATTTTCGGCAGACACCCAAACGATTGATTGTTTACCGCAGCGCAGCTTCCAGATAAACTCTACAGACTTGTCAGTCCAAATCTCAGTCATGAACTACCGGCGATGATCAGCTAGCTGTCTCGGCTTTCTCTAGGCTTGCCATATAGGTCATATAAATGGTCCACAAGTATGAAAATGAATTGCTGACTAATGGCTGCGTCAAATAAACAGATGCAGAAAACCATCATAAACAACCCGAGTTTCACAACACATAAATAGAATGGAAATCTTTTTCCTATTTATACTGGTACATGTCATGCATCATCCAAAATTTACAATTACATGGCATTCTGTAAGATGAGAAATGTATGAAGAAATTATTACATACCTGTAAATGGACAGGAGCGAATCTAAAAGTAATAAAATCACACATAGGCCAGTACATGACTCCATTTAACAGCGTAGGAAGCAAATCACGCTTTAAACGTGCAACAATCTCTTTGCTGTTTTCACCTGGCAACCAAGAGAAACTGTTAAGCAAAATAGTAAAGGGCGGCGCAAAGGTTTTGTAGAACCTTGGCATTTTGTATTGCAATCTATACTAGCATGCATTAATTTGGAATACAAACACAAACAACTGAAAGGATAAGCAAACCTCCCCAGGGGAAAAAATAGAAAAGGTAAGCAAAGGAAAACAATGTACAAAAGTAAATTGTGGAATATATTGAGCTGAGAAAATTGGACCATACCTTGCAAACCTGCATTCAAGGAGAAGAAAATAACAGTCATGGCAGGTCCATATATCCCCTGGCCCATGGCCATTTTCTTCAATGTAGAGAAAAGATCCCTCCCTGGAAAAAGCTTTGACACAAAATTGAACCAGAAATGCAATGTTGGTCCTAAAATGATCATCCCATATCCCGCCATGCGTAAAGTCCTTACAAAATCAAAAGATTTTGAAGATTGACGCTCAATAGTCTGAAGGAATTAAGTATTAAATACCATTTGAGTATGAGAAAAACAACAGAATGAGCATGAAGTATGCAATATCAAACCATCCAAAGCCACTTAATGAGACAAATGGTATGTATATAAAAGACTCAAGAATTCGTCAAGCAGTGGCGGAGCCAGGATTATTGTAAAGCCTGGGCAAAAAAAATTTGCAACACATTTATAGGGGTTTACATAAGAAATTGCAAGCAAATCATCAAAAAATCTAAAGAAATTGCCCAATTTATAGGGGTTTATATAAGAAATTCATAGAGATTTACATAAGAAATTGCAAAAGATTTGGCCCGGAGCCCGGGCGAGTGCCCGGGGTTGCCGGGCCTTAGAACCGCCCCTGTCGTTAAGTGAGTCTGCACAAGAACCTGAAACAATATATGCATTTGAAGAATTTAAGAGGGACTCGATTTTGAGGCTCCGCAAAAACACCACCTGTGCAACATTTTGTTGAAAGGGTGGAGCAAAAACATTCACTGTATCGCGTTCAAAATACAGGCACCTTCAAGATCTTGTGTTACCGGCACATCCAAAACAAAGAGCAACAACAACAATAACAGAAAAACTAGGAAGTAGGTGGGCAAAATAAATAGATCTTATTCATTATGTAGCATCTTTTTATTTCATTCGCATTAGGATTTTGTTTTTACCGATTGAAAAAATTATTAAATGATATTAACGTCAAAGCAAAGCACATTCCTTTTGAGCTTAGTTTCCTACTTATAAGCTGCAGATTAGTTTTTGTGATTGTAGTATCTTAGAGAATTTAAGTTGGCTCTAACCCAACCATACGAAACCAACTTATAAGGTGAGGGAAGTCCCAATAATAAACATTTTTTCAAGCCATATCTCATCCAATGTGGGACTCTAAACATCCCACTCATTCCCAAACATCTGAAACGTGACCAGAGTGGCCCAGTAGCGAGTGGCTCAACGGATCTTGGATAGACATTGATAAACCCTTAAGAGTTTGGGTTGAGCCTAACTCATCTATACAAATCAACTTGTAAGGCGAGGGGTGCCTCCCATTTACAAACACTAATTCAGGTCATATCACATCTTATATGTCACTCTCAACATAATAGACCAAGGCTAAAGCAAGAGCAAACGTAGAAAATCAACAACATTTTGGCACGAATGGGAACAATATCTTAGTAGTATAAACTAAAGAGACAACAAATTAACAATCAAGGGTCTATCTATCAGAAGTAAACAGCAGCCAAGGCTCTCCTAGTCCAATGTGTAGTTTGTGAAGGAGAAAACAGAAAGGATTATCCAATTCTAGTATTGTCCATATATTGAAAAACGTTGCACGGAGGAAGACCAATAATCACCTATGCCTCAAAAAGAATATCAGCAAGACACTGTACTATATAAACTGCATCTACGAATTGAATCTTGAATTGCAAAGAAGTCATTTATTTCAGGATAAATTTCAAACAATGAATTAATTTTTAAAGCAATTATTTTATTTATTTTTATCAAAAACATGATAAAACTACATTTATTTGTATTGCTAAATATTAGTATGCATCCAAAACACTCCTTGGACAAAGTGACCAACCCAACCAAGTGCATACAAGCATGGTTGTCAAACTCGCAACTTTCTTCTATGCAGGAAATCAAGTTGAATATATAAACTCATTTCTTAACAAACTCACATGGACTAGTTTGAACTCCCTCAAAATCACGAGAGTGAGTCTGATGAAAATGTAAAATCAAGACATGCAAAAAGAAGGCATTTAACCAGAGGGCTTCCACATTTCTGTTTACTCACAATGCTTCAAGCCGCTCTTGCTGTGGTAGCCTCCTATCCTACCATGTATAAACAAACAACCTCTCTATTGCTCACTCCTTTCCACAATCGTCCAGCTTCCATTCACTCACAATGCTTTCAAAAGCTGCCCTTACTGTTGTAGCTTCCCATCCTACCAACAAAGAACCACACCAATGTTCACTCTCTTCGGCAATCCTCCAGTCAACACTGAAAGGTCAGAGATCCAATTTACCCACGAAGCCCTGCTGCACAAACTTGGCCATACACTACTGCACTGGATGATCTCGTCTCTCCCAACATTTTTATTCATTGACAGCACAAACCTGGCCCTGTTAGATGCTTGCCCACTACTGTGATAACAAGGGGCCGTCTTCTTTGTGCGAAAAACCAATCCCATCTCTGTTTCGTATCTTTTGTTTATTTTTTATGCAGTATACATTTGAATTTTACGAATATTTGTAGCTCATTTTAATTTTTTCCACATTATGAACTTTTGTTTTGTTCATTTTGAGTAAGACCTGTGCAATGTCACTTCATTATTATGATTTGCTTTATAAGTGAGTTGGAATGATGAAGATTTAGTGTTAATTTCGATACCATTTATAGTTTTTATTAATAATATTATTATATTTTGTAAACTCGTGTATAGTTTTTTTTATTTTTTTTATTTTTATATTTGGTAAACTCATACACAAGGTTGTCAAAATCGCGATCTTACAATATTATTATCTTTAATGACTTGGGAGATGCCGATCACAGTTAAAATCACAATTTAGCAGGATCACATAGGATTGTAGATCTTACTCGTGAAATTGGCAGGATTGTTTGCGAACATCAACCAGGTTCATGGGTTTGACGCCAAAACACCGTTGAGAACAACATTTTTCTGTGTTAAAATGTGGCTGTTCTTTTGACAGATTTTGGGTTCTCGGACATCTGTTATGGAAGCTCCCTTTCGGCCGTGTTTTTCTCCTTGCGTATGATTTTCTCGGTGATTTCAAATTTATGTTTATTTAAGTTATTCCAATTTAAATGTTTTTCCTTACTTATGCTATTTTACGAGTTTAATTAGATCTTACATTTACGATCTTGACACTGACACCCCTTTCCAATTCTTACCAAAATCTCAATTTTAACTACCTTGCTCTAACAGGTCTATGTGGATATTTTAACTGTCAGTTTGGTTCCGCGTTCGGTTTTGTAAACTCGCGTCCAACTAGCCTTTTGACTGTGGTTTGCAGAAGCAACAGAATCAAGCTTCTGCGTCAATTCTAACTAAAAATTTATTACTTGTTTTCTCCCATTATATTCCATTTCCATAATTGATGATACTACTAGTAAACACCAAAAGATTACAACTTTCACTCCGCACCCTAGAGTCATTCATTCACAACAAACCAGTAATGCTCTAAAACTAGACAAGGCACAGCTAGAAATCAACTATCCCATTACTCAACAACATTAGACAAAGCACCGTTAGAAACATAAGACACCAACCAAGTGAACAATTATAACAAAACCAACTAAAAATTGTTCCTATTGAACCTAAATCAATGAATGCAGACATGAAAAGAAAAATAGATGAAACCTTAAAAAGGGTACCTGAGAGGATAAATCAGCAGCAGTATAAATGAGTGCAGAGGTAACACTTTTAGTGAGAATAGGGCGTGATTTTATCATCCCCAAATACCAACCCACAAGACCAACCTTAGGAATAGATGCAGTTGAAGAAGAAGAAGAAGAAGAAGTAGAAAACGATGATGGAGAAATTTCATACTGTCTAGTTTTTTTGGTGAAGAAATTAGGTAATCGATAGTAAGGTTTTGAATGGTGTTTGTTAGAAAGAGAATGAAGTTTGATTTGATTAATGGAATGGTTAGTGAACATTTGCATGGTGATGAAATGAGAAACCTTAGAACGGTTCCTCAGAATAGCGCTGTTCATGTTTGTTTTGTTTTGTTTTTGTCTCAGGGTTTTGGGGTTTTTGCATCCAGAAACAACAGAATAAATAATGAAATGAATGTGTCAGTTCCGAATTCGTGGGAATTGGTGGTGGTGCAAATAGCAAAAGTTCATTCATACATTACATGTGAATATGTGGAACAGAACAGAAAGGGTTAGTTTGCAATTGCGGCTTTCAAATGCCACGTCACTAGCTGAAATTTAGTGAATGTCCAACATTTAAGTCTATTAATTTCACAAATTGGTAGTAGTAATTGTGTTCCACAAATTGAAACATAAAAAAGTTACGTAATTTTTTCACTCAACAAACTCCTTTGAATGAATTAACATCGCAATAATTAATAACTACTTAGAATGGAGTATTATTAGATTTCGGTAATTAGCATTTTTCTTTCAAAACATTATGATAAGAGTTTTACATTGAGTAAAAAAATTTGTTTGATTTGGTATTTAAATCATGAGTCTCTCTTATTTAATGAATTATTTTTTTAAGTTGAGCCCTTTTCATAAGCTTAAATCCTAAATGACATCATTATCACTTTTAATTTCATTTAAGAAAAAAAGGATCCTACTCTAGCAGTTGTTTTGTGCAACGTGTCATGCATGTCTTTCTCTTGGTGCCACGTGTGTTTTCAATCTAACATGCTGTCAAAAACAATGTCGACTGCCCAGATGAGTCGCCAAACTGGAAATTAGATTTTCTTGCAAATTGCAATAAAGCAGGTGAGGTGCGTGTACAAAACGTTGATTATTTATTGGTTACGTGAATTAATATTTTAATTAATAAAAAAAACTATGAATGTCCCTCCGAGCCAACATGTACATCTCACCGACTTGTTCCCTTCATAGTAACCACAAAATCTCATTTGTTTGAGAATTGATGTTAGATATGGAAGTTAACATCAATCCTTTTTTAAAGGACGTTGTTCAAGATATGAAAATTAAATTTGAGACGACATGACTATTATAGAAGATAGTTTCAGGGACTTTGGAAGTAGCATGTGTTTATGATATTTTTTAATTATTTCAATTGATGATTTTAGTTAGCATATATCATTAGTAAAGTATCATATTATTCTTAGATATTGTTTTATAATTTTTTTATTTTTTATTGATGAGTTGTACCTTATTTATCGTAAGGTGTGTGACTTGATGATACTTTTGGAGAGTATGCAGTACATTGTATGGAGCTTCTTGACTTTAAGTACAAATATGACTTTATTAGGGATATCATTTTTGATATATTTAGACAGACGAAAATATCAGTGAAGAATGATTTTCTATGAACTTCTTGACTGATTCACTAGATAGAAGATCGAGATTTAGGACTACAGATGTTATGGTGTACAAATGAGCAGGAGGAAAACATGCATGTGTGAACTTAACCGAGGTTTCACCACTCGTGAGATTAGGGGTCGGAGCTTTTACGGTAGGACAAAAAGCCTTAAAAGTTGAGTCAAACAAAGTGGTCAAACATGAAAAAGTGTGTCATGACAATCAACATGTTTTTACATCATTTGCTTTTGACACTTTTGACTTCCTAGCACCAGAGGATGTCGACCTTCTACATAGAGTTCAAAGGGTCATGCACAACAATGTCACAATGTCATGACTCCTAGGTCCATAAATGTTGTGTTTACGATAATTGATTTTACTATCCAAAATGTAACAAAATGGCTTAATCACAAAAAAAAAAAAAAATGTGTGCAAAGACTAATTTAAAAAAAAATACTTTAAAAACTATTTAAAAATTCCTAAATAGTTTTAGGACATACAAAATAATCAAACCTTTGCTAAATTTTGTTATACCGTGGAAAATAAATTTGAGCTTGAAAATAGACTAAGTTTTCTTATAACATAAGATATATCAAGCTTAGAATGAGTCAAAGTCAAGTATAGAAGCTTCCAACTCGTCGTCTATAAGCAAGTTGACTCGAATATTGGTTGGCCAAATGATTTGTTTAGTTAGAGTTAATCCAACATCTTAAAGTAGGTCTAATGTTAGATTCATTTTACACATAAAAAGTTCATCATGACTCTTGCCACTTCAAAACCTGGGAAGTATCTTAAAACTCTTAAGTCCCTAATATTTTAGGCTCTCCTGTAACCCAACTTCATTAAAGATTTTTGTTGGACAAATATTGAGTATGGACTGGTATGATAGAATGAGGTTGACGTCGGTGAAGACATAGAGGTAGAACCAAAGAGAGAATACAATTTAACATTTTTTTTTGGTCTCTCACTCTTGTCGGACGGCAGCATATTAATCTCACAAACGGTCAAAAGATTATGCTAAATATAGTTTTATAAATTTATAAATTTGTAATTTTATAAATTTGTGTAATTTGAATTGTTTACGTGTCATTAAGTGTGTTTAAATAATTACTGGTCATTACCGGCGAATTCGTGTAATTTATACCGTTTCGTTCGTTATGTGATTGTGAAAAAAACGATGTTTTAGTGTAATTTTGATCGATTGTGTCGTATTATCCAATAATATTGTTAAATTAGCGTAAGTAGGTTCAATCGGACATCTTAAGATTACGGGTCTTTGATGACACATATTGCATTCAATGCAGCATTCAATAGTGCTTGACTTAACTTGCGCAAGTGTTAACACTATGTGTCAGTTAACGCACGCAGTATTTTACACTTGCGCAAGTTAAGTAGTGCAACGTATGTTAACTAACACATACATTTACACTTGCGTTAGTTAACATATGCAATGGTAAATTTGAAACTACCGCATGGCGCGAGCAAAACGTGATGAGTGAATAGCATAATTCTTTTAACTAAGGACACAAGACCATAAAGACAAAATACCTTTTTATTTTTATTTTTCCTGTTATTTTTGTTTGTTTGTGTTTCCTTTTTACTCGAGTTGATGTAAGTGGTGGTGCCATACTACTGAGACAACTATAGAAAGGAAGGATGTGAGGAGAATGAATTGGAAAGTAAAAATTATGGAACTAGAGAAAAGGTCTAAAAAGAAAAAATAATTCAAAATAGAAGGATTGTAATGAATAATTGAATCCAGTTTATTTTACTTTGATATTTTAATGAATTTTCATCTTCATCTCTACACTTTTGAATCTGAATCTATGGCAACAACATTTAATTTTATTCTTGTTCTGATCTTTTGATTGTGAGTACCATCATTATAAAAGAAGAAGAAACAATAGAGGCCGTACGTGAAGAGAAATGGATGAATAGAGAAAGAGTGAGAAGGGTGTCTGAGATTTGCACCTTCAACAGAGAAATTTGAGAGTAAGAATCTATGGGAGGAAGACAGAGAAAGAGTCTGCCATATTTTGTGTTGTACTTTGTGATGTACTAAAGAATTGGGAAGGTGCAGTAGGAAGCTTAAAAACAACATTAAAATAATAAATTGAGTTTTTTTTTTTATCTGCTAGTTCAAAACCGACAGTTGTCTTGGGTAAAGGGACTTTTCTATGGTGGGAAAAAGTCTCCTTTCCCAAATTAAACGACACCTGAAACATTATCAATCGCAGTGTCATCAAATACATCATTTTGCCTTTTGCAACAAAAAATAAAGGTAGCATCAAACATCATCAATTGTAGTGCACATTGAACATTGGACTCCAAATTTCAAATGGTGATCATAGCGGGACTGCATGCATCAATCTAAGAATTTGGCTCCCATGGAATTGGAATTCCTTGCATTCACACATTTGATACATTTGTGCCGTTTGTTGGACGGTCAAGAACAATACATATTTTAAATACTGAGTATTAATCTAAATAATCTGATCTTGGTTAAAAGACTGCATATATCTCATATGAGTGAATGTGGGATTTCCATGATTCTTGCTTTTAATTAAGTTCGTAGGAGACAAACTTGCGCGATTGCAGAATATTCAACTATCATTAAGGATTTTGATAACATGAACCAAAAGAGCATAAACACATGGTACAAGGTACGCGTTAGTGTTCCTCAATCATTTGGTACAAGGTTCGATCTTTAATCATTAGTATATAGTTCAAAGTTGGGAGCATATGGAAAAACATATATGTTGAGGGATGTCGACCTATTAAATGGATTTTAATTGCTCAATCTACCGTTCTACGCTTGGCGCATACCTTGG
>Ga0209282_1002637_pt1 | contig 10436 bp, 8 predicted proteins | sample Mtrugardesep15_FD_187529 | JGI IMG/M metagenome (GOLD analysis project Ga0209282, IMG submission 187529) | Root nodule microbial communities of legume samples collected from California, USA - M. trunc garden sep15 (SPAdes) (version 2) | ecosystem: Host-associated > Plants > Roots > Nodule...
GGGAAACATGCTTATAGCATTTTATTAATAATGAGAGTTTCAATACAATTGGGTATTCAAAATAAACGACGGGACTAGCTAAAGACATGGCCTCTCTTGCAAGAGCATGAGCAACCATGTTGGCTTGTCGCCTAATAACCTCCACCCTAGAGTTAGAAAAGAAAGAACTAAACAGAGAACGACAGGAAGAAATGATACAACCAAATTCGGACAAATCGTTTTTGGTAGAAAGGAAAGCATCAGCTGTCAACTTAGAATCAGTTTCAAAATCCACATTGTCAATCTGCATATCACTCAACCATTGTAAAGTTGTGTGCAATCCTAAAGCTTCACCCACATCAACCTGAACACTACAAGGATAGGTCATAGTCTTAGCCAGAACAAAAGTACCTTCTGCATCACGTACGCAGATGCCCATAGCTGTTCGGTTAGCTTGCGAAGAAAAAGCCGCGTTGATATTGCATTTATATCTTCCGGCTGCAGGAGGCCGCCACTTGATTGGATGTTGTTGAGAGGTGGAGGTCATTGCTTGTTGATGGTTCGAAATAGATGCAAGGACATTCGGAGTATTAGCCATTTTCCAATCCTCAATCATGTTTATAGCTCTTTCGACGACCTTGGGGCTTGTTTCTGTTTCATCATTCCACACTCTGAGGTTGTGATGTTTCCATATACTCCAAATTACAGATGTCAGCCGTTGCATTAAATCAGCAGACAAGTTTGCTAACAGATAAGAAAGAGCTACCATGGCTGAATTTGTGGTGGAAACGGCGTGTTGCACAGAGCCCCAAAGACCTGTTCTGTTCCAAACCTGTAAAGCAAAAGGACAAGCAAAGAAAACATGCAAGAGATCTTCGTGAATGGAGTCGCAGCTAGCACAATTAGTAGGACATGTAACACCCTTATCCAAAAGTCGGACCCTGGTTGGTAGGCAACCACGACACATTCGCCAAATTAAATTCTTCACTTTCGACGGTACTTATAGATTCCAAATACCAATCCAATACCCTGGACGCCAGTTGTAAGGAGTCAATAAGTTCTGATACACATAACCTGTATGCACTACGAACAGAGTACCTTCCGTGCCTTTCTGCTTTCCATATAATTTTGTCCTCGTCAACCTGAGAAATAAGTGGCGTATGGAGTATTTTGTTTGCTATATCATCACTAAAGACTTGTCGGACAACCTGTTCATTCCAACTTTTATCATATAAATTCATCAAGCTATTAACAGTAAAATTATGAACAAAATGAGCACCTGGGATATCACTACCAATAAATTCCCCATTTGACAACCATGGTTCATTAAGGATAGGAATAGTCGCGCTTGTACCTATGCTCCATCTAGCGCCACCACACACAACAAATCTAGCACGCATAATGCTGCGCCAAACATAGCTAGGGTTGTGCCCCACAGTTGTCGTAAGATAGGAGCCAGAGGGGAAATAACGAGCTTTAAAAATGCGAGCAACTAGAGAGTCTGGTTCAGTAATGAATTTCCATCCATGTTTACCCAACATAGCTAAATTAAAAGCAGATAGGTCTTTAAAACCCATACCTCCGTGAATTTTTGGTGCTGAGAGCTTCTCCCAATTCATCCAATGAATTCCCATTTGCGTTGTTTTACCATTACCCCACCAAAAGGAGTTCATCATCTTTTTGATGGAGTCTAGTAAGGTGGTGGGAAGCTGAAAAATACTCATCACATAAGAAGGAATTGCCTGCAAAATAGATTTTATCATTACCTCACGCCCTGCTTTGGAGAGACACTTACCACTCCAAGAATTGATTTTCTGCCAAACACGACCCTTGATGTACGCAAAAGTAGCCTTCCTATCACGACCTATCATAGAAGGAAGACCCAAATATTTACCTGTGTCCATCACCACTTGGACGCCTAAAATATTTGTAATATGTGCTTTGAGGTCATCAGGAACATTGCGACTACAGTAAATTTCAGACTTTGGCAAGCTGATCGCTTGGCCAGAAGCTAACTCATAAGTGGATAAAATATTTTTCATAGCATGTTCTTGATCCTCATTAGCTTTGAAAAAAAGGAAACAATCATCAACAAACAACAAATGGGAAACCGATGGTGCTTGACGACAAACCTTTGTACCAGTAAGAATGTCTCTTGTCTCAGCATCTCTGATAAGCGAAGATAAGCCTTATGCACAAATAATAAACAAATATGGAGAAAGAGGATCCCCTTGACGGAGACCCCGCCCTGGAATAATAGGAACCAACCTGTGTACCATTGACAAGCACAGAATAATTCACGGATTCAACACACATACTCATCCAGTGAATCCAACGGTTATGGAAACCCATCTTATTCATAACAGCCCTTAAATAATTCCAATCCATACAATCATAGGCTTTGCTAATATCAAGTTTGAGAGCAACATACTTGTCTTCCCCTCGCGTCTTGGCTTTCATAAAGTGTAAAACCTCTATGGCGACCATAGCATTGTCTAAAATAGAGCGTCCTGGAACAAAGGCGGATTGAGTGTCAGAAATGCAATTAGGTAATACAATTTTCAATCTGTTTGCTAACACTTTTGAGATGATTTTGTATAGCACGTTACAAAGCGCTATAGGCCGCCAATCCTTCATGCTAACCTGCTTAGAACCTTTTGGAATAAGAGCAATGTTAGTAATATTTAAGTTAGGGGGAAATTGTCCCGTATCTAACCAACCACAACATTCTTTAAAAATATCATCGCTACATAAATTCCAAAAGTGTTGGAAGAAGCCCGGACTATAACCATTAGGTCCTGAACACTTGTCAGGATGCATGGAAAAAATAGCATCCTTGAATTCGGCCTTAGTGAAGGGTGCCGTGAGCATGTCATTGTCATTTTCAGAAACAGACGGATTAATGACATCAATAACAGAAGAGAAATCACTATGTTGTTGTTGAAAGATATTCACAAAATATTGTCTTGCCACATTTTGCATGCCCTACCTCATCAGTTATTTTATTACCAGCATCATCATTAAGAGAGGTTATACGACTTACCTTCCTTCGAGATGTTGCCGAAGCATGAAAAAACTTGGTGTTTCGGTCACCATCCTTATACCAATGTGTCTTAGCGTGTTGACGCCAGTAGGCATCATCTTGGGACAGCAGTCGTTGCATTCTTTTCCTAAGTTCGAACATACGAACTTGGTCTTCACTAGAGGATCCTACTCGAGTTTCCTGCAATTGTTTACGACAATCCTCAATATCAACTTTCAATTTGTGACAATGTGATTTTCTCCAAACAGTGATGTCTTCCGCACAAGAGGAAAGCTTCGGAATAATATTATGAATAGAATGTTCCTGCCAAGAGTTAGTAACAAGATCCTTAAAACCTGGTTCAAGATGCCACACATTTTCGTAGCGAAAATTACGTTTAGAAGCATAAGGCCGAGGAGTAGGGGCGACTTTCACATATATGGGATAATGATCAGAAGCAGGCGCTACTTAAGTTTCAACAATAACATTCGGAAAAATATTAAACCACAAGTTGTTAGCAAGTGCACGGTCTAACCTTTCTTCGACGACACGCAGAATGCCTAAACTTTTAAACCAAGTAAACGGGTAACCTTCAATTGGAACATCAGACAAACTTGAATCAAGAACAGCTTGACGAAAGCCATTTATTAGCCACGGAGGTCTAGTGGTGCGCCCCCTTTTCTCACTCGCATCAAGGATGTTGTTAAAGTCGCCAAAAATACACCAAGGACCTGTAAATTGATTAGAAAGGTGTCGAAGAAAATTCCAAGCGGCAGTTCTACAACCTCTGTTAGGATAGCCATAATAGCCGGTAAGTCTCCAAGTCCCAAGGGCAATATCATTGAGCTCAACAGTAATGTGATTATTTAAAAAATCAATGAGTTGACAATGTAGAGAGTTACGCCAAAATAAAGCAAGACCCCCACCTCTGCCGGTGCGGTCTACAGGAAAACAACAGTCATAACCAAGCTAAAAACGAAGTTCTTCAATTTTATTTCGGTGAACTAACGTCTCACTTAAAAATAAAAGGTCCGGATTGAAGTGTCGAACTAGGTACTTAAGGTCGGGAATTGTGCTCGGGCTACCTACACCCCGACAATTCCACGCCACTAGACTCATTTACCTAGGCAGGCCTCATCATCAGGGCCTGTCGTTACATTATTTTCAGCAAAAAGTGGGTTGGAAATTACATTCATTTCAACATCCCCCCATGACTAACATTTGATCCTATTACATTGTTTCCCATATCCCCATCAGCAACAAATGGTTCTCCATTCTGAAGAGCAAGCATATGCTTTCTTTTCTTCGCTTCTGAGCCACTCTCCTCATTTGCATCAGCATTGGATTCACTTGAATAAGGGGCAGCAGGAAAACCAAGGACCAAGGGACGATCCTGAAGCAAGTTCGAGGCCGATGTACCTGTAGAGGAAGAGGGCAGCAAGTTCACTTTGCAAACAGGATGAGCACAGTTTCCTCTTTTAGCCAATACCGAATTCTGAGCAGCAAGCACATCATGTCGCATAACAGTAAGTTGTGTTTGAAAAGTAGCCATACGGTCATGAAATTTTGTTGTAGTGCTTGTTCCTTCAACATTTGTGTCTCGGCCAACAGCAACACCATGAGTTTGTTGTGGTATAGCAGCAGGGATAGGGTCCTAGAGCCATCGGTTAGTGGCACTAGTACCAAGTTTGTGAGATGCCGGTTTGAGAAATGGCCCCCAGTTGCGTACACCATCGTCCGAATCAAGCTCGAACAATTCAGGGAAAACCTTGTCTGTATGTCCAATAACTCCACACATGTGACAAAAAACACCAAGTTTTTCGTATTTGAAATCAACAGTAACAAAATCACCATTCCTAGCACGGACACACCACTCTTTTTTCAGTGGAGCAGTGACATCTATGGACACTTTGAGACGCATATAGGAGTTGTGAATGGTATTTCGACTATCATAAGCCTTAAAAGTACCTAAGAAACTCCCTATACCTTGACCTACCTTTGGCTGGATAAACCCAAAGGGTAATCCATGAACCTGGACCCAACTCGATATGATTAAGTGGGACAAGATTTGGGACAACACCAGGTGAAATACGGTCCATGACGATATGAAAGTTATCATACAACCAAGGCCCTTCATCAAGGACACGTGCAACATCGACCTTGTAGTGGAATTGAAACAAATAACGATCAGCCACAGATTTGGTGATCGTAACCCTCTTGCCTGGCTTCCAAGCATGAGACATGCGCTCGCTGAAATAGGCAAATTGGATTTCACGATCAGCCAAGACACGACCAATCAGGCAATGCTCGAGAACTGCAGCGGTTTCAGGTTCGACTTCTAGGTTAAGAGTGAGACCTTCATCTGACAAGGTGAGACTGTCTAGGTTAAGGCTGGTGGAATCCATGGGATCGGCAAACAGACACGGAAACAAAGAGGAAACAGACGTGGAAGCAAGGAAACATAGAAGAAATAGTTGTATACGCATAAACAGAAAAACAAAGACCTAGGGTTTGATGGATGCACAGTCTGTGATTGAGAGAGGAATATATAGGCATAAATAGAAACATCTAGATCATGGATCAGATGAGGAACAACTTCTCACAAGGAAATATCCGGCCCAAGGTGCGGCGGCAGCCCAAAGGAGGGTGGCGCTAGAAACCCTAGGAGGTGGAAACCCTAGGAGACCGAAAAGGGGGCAAGAATTATCAAGAATTCTCAGCTTATTCTCAATTGTATCAAGAATTTGAGGGTTTTAACCAAAGAGTTATTCTCTTAAGTCATACACCCCCCGGTCACTATTATAAGCAAAAATCAACATTTTTTATTCATTCATTAAATGATGTATATGATTTATAATAAAGACCACATACATCATTAATTGAATGAATATAAAATATTGATTTTTGCTTATAATAGTGACCGGAGAGTGTACTTTCCTTCAACATGGTTGACTATTAACTTTAAAATTTTCTCTTCTTACTTAGTCACATATTTTAATTAATGTAAAATAATGTTTTTTTTAGCAAATGTAAAATAATGTTATTGTAACACAAGTTAAACATTTGTGAAGTTCATTGAAGTGAATGAATACCACAAACTTCTAAAATCGCAACATATGTAAGGAAAATGTTATTTCTTTAGAAAAATAACATCAAGAATTTTTTAAGACACAGTTGACAAGTTTTAATAGTATGATTTATTTGTTCATTTCATATTTTTCAGCCACATCTCCTTAAATTGTGACAAACAGCGCATTGTGATTGACTGCTCTTTATTGTTGAAGAATTCTTTATGTTATTATTTTTCTAGAGATATAACATTACTTTTTCTAACGATCATACACTAAAACATTGGACAAACAATTAATAACTGAAAGAAAAGAAGAAAAAAAACGTACCTAGCTCAGAAGCTGCTAATTTTACAAAAAGATCTTGTCCAGTATCAGGATAATTTCTAATATCATTAAGTTCACTATTCCAGATAACACAACCACTTCCACCATTAGTCACATAAACATTAGCATAACCAGTACAAGAACAATTCCTCTGACATAAATCACCACATTCCTTAATCCCCATTGTCTTGTTCACAAAAACTGAGGTTGTCTCAGGCAACTTCACATTCTTCATTTGAAAAAATTTATCACTATCACAATCCAATTTCTTATTCCTCACACACCCATCCGACCCATCTCTCAATTTCCAAGATTCTTCATTCTTAGGACTAAAACCTTTCACACATTGACAAACAGGTGAAGCATTTGTGTCACAATAACCATAAGGACCACATTCTCTGTAATTATCACATTGATCTTTTGGTGCATACCAAAAATTTGTCCATGTTTTCATACTTTGCACCCATGTTTGACGTTGAAGTTGACCACCCGAATTCACAACTAGTCTAGAAAAAATGGATGGATTTCCGATGGAAAACGAGTGGTTAACACCGTGTTGGTTTGATGAAAAATTGAAAACTATTGAATCTGTATCATGTTGCATTTCGGGTACACCACTAAACCTTTCACCATTCCATGGTCCAGTTCGATATATTATGGTATCATCATTCCGTAGAAAAATCTCTGGTAAACCATGATAATCAATTTTGAATGAATAATGACCTGTTGAAGGATCTTCACCAGTGATCTTCCATGATATTAAGTGTTTTTCTGTGTTTTTGTCGAAGTTCCAACCCATGTTCATGGATGGTAACAAAGTATCTGTTGGATAATCAAAACTTTGCCATAGATATCTTGTTGGATCATTCACGTTTGTTTCTCTTAGAACTAAATTTCCATTATCGAAAAGCTGAAGAACAAGTGGGTTGGTAGCTTTTGTTTGATTTGAAGACCATACGAGGTTGTTGTCTAAATCTGATGATGAACTGAGAAGTACTATGTTTCCATTGTCACCGATTTTGAGGTGACTATTGGTTGAATTTTGAAGAGGGTTGTCTCTATTTGCGACCCAAACAATTGTATCGTCGATGTTTTTGTACCATATGGCTAAGTAAATGTTGTTGGAAGTTTTTCCAGGCCGGACGAAACCAAGAACAAATGTTTGGTTGGATGATTCAAGGGTCTGATTTGTTAATAGAATTTGTGATGAGGTTAAGGTGTCTGTGATTGTAGAGGTTGAAATTTTGGTTAGAAAAGAAAGTGAAGTGATGAACAAAAAGAACAAGAAGAAGAAACCTTGCATGTTTGAAGAGGAAACAACGTAAGAGAATTATTTGTGATGAATGAATGAAGTGTATGTTTATAGTTTCTCTCTTTTGTGTTCATGTGGAAAGAGAAGTGCTTAGTTTTTATTTATTTTATTTTATTTGGAATTATTGTGATAGGTAGAGAAAGTAGAAAAACGAGTTGACCCAGGCACTAGCTGTTGGTCTAAGTTGTTTCTTCTTTGAATAAGGGTTTTTTTCTCCATTTTGAAAAGAGAAACAATCGCTGTTTGCTTTCATCAGCAGTCTTCATTTTAGTGTGTGAATGGGGCTAGGACTTGCTAGGTCAATGGTAGAATGGAAAGAAATGAAAAAAGAGACATAGAAGAAAGGATGCTTCTTGCTTAGATTTTTTTGATCGGATATCCTCTCAAAATATGTGATTACTTTATAAAATATTTTGGGATGACAGATCATATTTGATTGTACATAAAAAAAAAATTAAAAAAAAAGATCATATTTGATTGTGGAGTAGTTTTTTAATTTTCAAAAACGGTTTCAGATTTTTTTTTTTTCTATTTTATTTATGATCCGTATAAATGATTTTGATATTTTAGTATTGAAAAAGAAAGAAATAAATGGTTTAATTATTTTTATCTTTACTCTGGTATTCTTTACTCAGAACTTCAGAAGCCAAATTAAAAGGTAATGAATTGACATCATATTACCAAAAAAAACACTTTGATGATATCATTATTTTATTTTTAACTCCATAAAGAGATCTTTTTCTTTTAAGAAAATTTAAAAACTTAGAAAGAGATTTTTTTAGGACAAACAATCATATTTGATTGTTCCCACTAAGTTGATTGTTTTTTTAGGGAAAGTTGATTGTTTTTTTCTCTCAAAAAACAATTGACTAATTATTTTCATGACTCTATTCATTATTTTATTTTTAATTCCATAAAATGATATTTATTTTTTAAGAAAGTTTTAAAAACTTAGAAAGAGATTTTTTTTAGGACAAGCAATCATATTTGATTGTTCACATTTAGTTGATGAATTCTACCAAAAGATGAATCGTTCTCAAAAAATTCGAATATGATTTCTATATGAAATAAGGATTAAGTATGTTTTTGGTCCCTATAAATAAGTCAACTTTTTATATTAGTCCCTCTAAAAAAATTCTTCAACTTTGTAGTCTCTTCAAAAAATTTCATCTTCATTTTTGGTCCCTCTTTTAAATTAAAATCATATGTAGAACTCATATTTTTAAATAAAATTTTGCAGAAAAAATCATAATATTATAAGAATCTCTCCCAAAAAATTTAGAATTTTTTAACAAAACATGAATTTAATATGAATTTTTATATTTTTTACAGTTAAAAATTCATATTTAATTTATGTTTTGTTAAAAAATTCTATTTTTTTTTACAATATTCTAATGTACAATTTCATTAAAACAAATACAAAAACTAACTTAAAAATAGGAAGCAAAAATAGTGATTGAAAATTTAATAAGGATAATAAGTTGAAGGAAATTTTTAGAGGAAATAAAACAAAAAGTTAACATATGTACAAGGACCAAAATAATATTTAACCCATAAAATAATTTTATGTTTACCTTAAACCAAAACTCATATTATCAAAGTTCCTTCTCTCGATAATCAAAAAATTAATTTGTTCTACGTGTTAATTATGGAAACGCAATATTTCCTTTTTTGGATAAGAAACGCAATATTTTTTTCTTGATTTGGAAAGTAATAAATCATATTTCTTCTACGTGTTAACGGTCGAAAGTGGTAATTTTATTTTTTGGGAAATAAAAGGAGAAAATCTTATATTAAGCGCTGATTTTTCTATAAAATAAAAATAAAAAATCACTACTTTTAACGGATTTTTCACGGGATTAGATTGCTTGTTAATTTTATTTTATTTTTGTAATTTTTGATTTGGCAAGAATGTGTGTACCTCCGATTCTCAAGTCTACTTAGGTGACCGAATCTGGATCCAAGCGTGACACCTTGTAGCACTAATAGTTGAGAATTTGGCTTTAAATTTCGGTTGGCTGATGCGGTTGCGCTTGTTGCGAAGTGGTCATTGAACAGCCGTGTCCAAAGCTGTCAAAAAAGTCACAAATTAAAAGAGAACAACTCTTCTCCCATTTGAAAATACACTTATGTGAGTTAACTCACCATAAAAATACAATGTATAAGTTAATTCATGCCCGACTATTTTACATGAATGAGCAAAACCAAATGGAGAAGAGAAATTCTCAATTGAAAAACCTTTATTGTTAGATTTCTGCTATACCCCTTGCACTTTTCGCTCGCACCTTGCATCCATTTCCAAAATGCCTCTGCGTTAGTTAACTAACATTGTGTTAGTTAACTCACGCTACGTCCTGTCTTAAACAATGTAGAACACCTCATTTTCTCATTTTTCATCTAAAATCTCAAAAATCTCTCTCAAATCACCCAAATTCAAAAATCCTTCAAGTTCAAATCAAACAACACTCCAATAATAAGTAAGTTTTCATAATCAAACATCATTAACCTTTTATGTTTATATGTTAGATTTATTGTCTTAAATTAGAAAAAATTTAGATTTAGTAATTGTTTAAATTTTAGTTTTTTTTCGCAAGAAATCATACAATGTTTATATGAAAATGACCTGTCTTACTCAAATGTTTAGATGTTTGCATGTTTATGTTGTAGTTTTGAGTTTTATAGAATTTTTTTAGATTTAGGGTTTGTTTAAATTATGTTTTTTTTTTTT
>Ga0209282_1002638_pt1 | contig 10435 bp, 8 predicted proteins | sample Mtrugardesep15_FD_187529 | JGI IMG/M metagenome (GOLD analysis project Ga0209282, IMG submission 187529) | Root nodule microbial communities of legume samples collected from California, USA - M. trunc garden sep15 (SPAdes) (version 2) | ecosystem: Host-associated > Plants > Roots > Nodule...
GAATTAAAACATACATGAACTGGCTTAGAGATGATGAAAATCGCCCCTCTGCAGTCTTCTGGGTGTTAAAATCGCACTTTAGCTCTCCAAAATCGTAACCCCTGCTTCTGAAACCAACTTCTGATTAAATAGGAAATATTTTTGCAAGTCAAAATCGCGTCACGGTAGTTTAAATCGCGCCACGATTTGCCTTAAACCCTAATCCGTGTTCCAGATCCTTCGTAAAATCGCGTCACGATTTTAGTCTTCTCACCAACATTCCATTCTGCCACAGAAATCGCGTCACGGCTTACAAAATCGTGACACGATTTATTGCTTTCAGTTCTTCATAAATTCTTGCTTTTAACACCCCTGGGCACTTCAAACTGCTTATGAACTCTATCAAAATGTCAGAATAAGTCTAGAAAATTACATAATGACAGCATGTCATCATATGTCATTTTGGTAGAGGTGCAACCACCTATCTCAAATAACGACATTCGGTTGGTGTTGGTTTCGTAAGTGGACTCCATGACCAAAACGGTCGAAAAAGTGTTTAGCAATTTAATTGACTCCGGATGAGCAAAAGAAACGTCTTGAAGAGTGGTTTCCTCACTATTGCATCTTGTGTAGTAGACATATTGATGCTCCTCCAACTTCGAAATCAAGTATTGCAACTTTGTCATGTCACCTCTTTGCCTCTTGCGACATCTTGTTTGCACATTGTACACTTGCTTGATAGTTGTCACACTTTCTTTGTTATTTTGCTTTAAATTTGTGAGAATATTCCAAGGCACCGTCAAACTCTTTGTCATGTCGATAACTTTTTTCTTCTCCTCCGCATTAAGTCTACCCGCAAGAAGGTGGTCTTGTAACTTTGCCTCCAAATCATGGTTGTGCATTCCACAAAGCATTGCAATCCACCAATCATTTATATCCTTATCAAATAAACCTTTCAACCTAAACGGACATTGACATTTCCTTGAGCTGATGCCTTCAAGGTTTTGTTTCCTCGTCTTAGGTGGCTTGTATTCCCCACTCCTTTCACTTTGTATCGTCAAATATGGCTTTTTTAAACTTGATTTATCTATACAAATAGTAAATCCGGCCCTTGCCGCTTGTCGATGAACCCAACCAAGTAACTCTTCTCGCTCTCTCCATCTTTCATTTGTTGTAAAAAATGAGGTTGTGTCGCGAACTTTGCAAACAACATGGATAGAGATCGGTTTAGGTTTTTCTAGGTTGTGAACAATGTGAGCTTGAAAGGGAATTTTCACTTTAAACTTCACATCTTTGGTTGGTTTGACATCCACGGATGCTACGTCGGAACCTACGCCTAAGCCGGAAGCTTCAATTTTGGTCGGTTTCGGTTCAACGTCATCATCCGCCACATTCTCAACCATCTCACTCGATGTCTATTGAATAAAAAAAAACATCGAAAGAATAAATGAATTACTTGTGCAACAAGCAAACAAAGAACAAAAGTGGCGCATTTTTTTTTTTAAAATGGTCTATAGAGTAATGTAACTTAAGTCACGTAACCCTTAACTCATGCGTAAGTTAACTCACGCATAACCCTATGTCCTACGAAAAAAACAGACGAACCAGCATAAAAAACCAGCAAAATGAGATGAGTTTAGATGATACATTACCTGATATTTGATGCTTGATGAGCGTAGAAACTTGCTTCAAGATGATTTACAATGATTTGTAATGAAGATTTTCACCCAAAAATTTGCATGTTTTAGGTTTTTGAAGGTGGAGGGAAAGAAAATGGTGTTTTTCGTATGGACTGATGGACTTTGTCCCAAAACAGTAATACTGCGTGACTTAACTCACGCATCGCAAGTTAAGTCATGTAAGCAGTGACAGATCTCCTTGGAGATCTGCAGGTGCCACTACACCCCCCAACATTTATATAAATATCAGATTATGCATGATATTTCAACTAAAACGTTGTTGCAGCGGTTATGTGGTCCCCTAATCTACTAAAGGTCACGTGTTCGAACCTTTGGCACCCTTTTTTTCATAATTTTTAGCGAATTTTTCTTATTTTATTAAAAAAAAAGAGGAGGTCGTATAGTTTTTGAAACTATACATCCCCTTTTTTCACTCAAGCAATGTTACCATCACAATAGTTTACAATGTTGTATAGTTTTTGAAACTTTTTAATATATATTCTTCAAATATTTGGTACCCTCGAAAAAAAGCCCAAGATCCGCCACTATACGTAAGGGTAAATACGTAATTTCAGTTGGCACGAGTGGTTTTTGTTGGATAAAGAGCAGAATTCTTTAAGAGAAATGCTAGCAACACACACTTTTCAACACACTCTCTTTGATTGATTAAAATTCACATGAGTCCCACAAAAACATATGGGTTCCATATTAATTTGGTGGGACCCACGTGGATTTTAACCAATCGAAAAGAGTGTGTTAAAAAATGTGTGTTAAAAGGTGTATTGCTAGCATTTCTCAATCTTTAAACCGGCCAAGTTTTGCATTCCGTTCTCATGCTAATTTGGCCTTTTATAAATATCCGGTTTTCTTATTAAAAACCGGTTTTCAATAAAACATAATTTAAAATCTGAACCGAACCATGAATTTGGCCATGGCAGTATGACACGAAACACACGTTTGAAATAACCAAAATTTTCTTCTTCTTTCAAATTGACAATACTTAGAAACATTTGATGCCACTTTGACCCCAAGTCAGTGTTGATGGAGACCCCAAAACCCTCCCAATCCGACACATTCGTCTATCTTATCCAATCCGCTATCAAATCCAGAGACACTTTCACCGGAAGATTCATTCACGCTCGAATCATCAAACACGGTCTTCATCTCAGCGTTTTCTTGATGAACAATCTTCTAAATTTCTACTCAAAAACCGCCTCTTTCAACGATGCACACCGTCTGTTTGCTGAAATGCCACAAAGAACTACATTCTCTTGGAACACCCTTCTCTCTTCTTATGCTAAAGGGGGAAACATAGAAACTGCACGCCGTTTGTTTGATGAAATTCCTCATCCAGATTCTGTCTCCTGGACTACCATGATAGTTGGATATAACCAAATGGGTCGTTTTAATACCACCATTCACACATTTCAAGAAATGATTTCAGATGGAATTTTGCCGACTCAGTTCACGTTTACTAATGTTCTTGCATCATGTGTTGCAACTGGAAGTTTGGATATTGGTAAAAAGGTTCATTCTTTTGTTGTGAAACTTGGGTTATCTGGCGTTGTTCCTGTTGCAAATTCGTTGCTTAATATGTATGTAAAGTCTGGTGATTTGTTAAGGGCGGAGGCTGTTTTTGATCGTATGAGGCTCAGAGATAAATCAACTTGGAATATTATGATTTCAATGCACATGCAGTCTGGTCGATTTGATGCTGCTCTTGCCCTCTTTGATCAAATGGCTGATCGAGATATTATCTCGTGGAATTCTATCATCGCAGGTTACTGTCATCAGGGATATGACACCAAAGCCTTGGAAAAGTTTTCTGATATGTTTAGGAGTTCGTCTTTAAAGCCAGATAAGTTCACATTGGGCAGTGTTTTGTCAGCTTGCGCTAATCTTGAAAGCTTGAAACTTGGGAAGCAAATCCATGCATATATTGTAAGAGCTGATATTGATATCTCTGGGGCAGCGGGGAATGCCCTTATCTCAATGTATGCAAAATCGGGCGCAGTTGAAGTTGCTCGAACAATTGTAGAATTAAGAGGTACTTCAAACATTAATGTTATAGCATTCACATCACTTTTGAATGGCTATATCAAAATTGGGGATGTAAACCCAGCGAGAGAGATATTTGATTCGTTGAAATGTCGCGACGTAGTTGCATGGACTGCCATGATTGTAGGTTATGCACAGAATGGCTTACTCAAGGATGCTTTGGAGCTATTTAGATTAATGATTACAGAAGGTCCAAAGCCAAACAGTTATACCCTAGCAGCTGTATTGAGTGTCTTTTCAAGCTTGGCTTCTTTGGATCATGGTAAGCAGCTTCACGCAACTGCAATAAGATTGGAAGAAGTATCATCGGTTTCTGTCGGTAATGCTTTAATTACCATGTACTCAAAATCCGGATGTATCAAAGATGCAAGGAAAGTATTCAATCTAATATGCACTGAAAGGGATACATTGACTTGGACTTCCATGATAATAGCTCTAGCTCAACATGGTCTGGGAAACAAGGCGATAGAACTGTTTGAAGACATGCTGAAATTTAACATAAAGCCTGATCATATTACTTATGTTGGTGTATTGTCTGCCTGTACGCATGTGGGAATGGTAGAGCAGGGTAAGCGTTACTTTAATATGATGAAAAATTTTCATCACATTGAACATACCCCTAGCCACTATGCATGCATGATTGATCTGTTTGGACGTGCTGGATTGATTGAAGAAGCATATAATTTTATAAAAATTATGCCTATTGAACCGGATGCTATAGCCTGGGGTTCGCTTTTGTCTGCTTGCAGGGTTCATAAAAACGTAGACTTGGCTAAAGTGGCAGCTGAAAAATTGCTTCTAATTGATCCCAACAATAGTGGGGCTTACTCCGCGCTTGCTAATACTCATTCAGCCTGTGGTGAATGGGATGCTGCTGCTAAGATTAGGAAGTTAATGAGGGACAGGGCAGTGAAGAAAGAACAAGGGTTCAGTTGGGTTCAAATCCAGAACAAAGTACATATTTTTGGGGTTGAAGATGCACTTCACCCACAAAGAGATGCAATATACAGAATGATTTCAAAAATATGGAAGGAGATAAAGAAAATGGGCTTTACTCCGGACACTGATTCTGTATTACATGACCTAGACCAAGAAGTGAAGGAACAGATCCTCAGACATCATAGTGAAAAACTAGCTATTGCATTTGCATTAATAAATAGTCCAGAGTATACTACACTGAGGATCATGAAGAACCTTAGAGTTTGTAATGACTGCCATTCTGCCATAAAATATATCTCTATGCTCGTCGGAAGAGAAATTATAGTAAGAGATGCCACACGTTTTCATCATTTTAAGGGCGGTTCTTGTTCCTGTCGGGATTACTGGTAGAAGAAACGGTAGAATTTCATTTAGAATTTAGCCACATATTGATATAAGTAATTTACAAACGTATTGAGCAGACAATAACAGAAACGTTAACAGAAGCATTAATTGGTTTCAAGTGAATGAATGCAAGAATATTTGAGTCTATCAATTGTCTGTCTGCCCCGGTTCATATCGTCACTATTTTGCAGATGAAATCTCATATTTCAGAGTACCCTCTTAAGCTAGTCTGCAAAGGTTCTAACATTTAAGTGTTTCATATTGATTGATGTTGAGTTAATATGGAGTTAGTATTTGCTGATAGTCACCCAGTTTAGTTGGTAGGGTTGATGTATTTTCTCTAGAAGAGGCATTAGAGCATTTTGATGAGCATTAAACAAGTATTGGTGTCGGGTTGGTGGTTCTATTTGTAAAGCATACAGATTACAGAGTAATGAGATGGAAAGTTACAAGAAAAATAAAGGTTCAGTTGCTGAATGCTGACTTTACAAGCAGTCTTTTACAAAATATTACCTGCAATTTTTTTATTATCTAATAGCTTGCAAATAAAAAGAGCATACAAGTGCTGGAGCATATGCAACATAGCCGAGGTGCTCCCCCAACAGTATGATGTATATCATGTCTTCATCACCCATTGGATTGGATTATCAAAAAGAAAAAAGAATCGGTAAAGATGTTTGATCTACAAGGTGTTTTTTTTGGTATGACAAACCTAAAGAGCTACAACATGGACTCCAAGTGGCAGGTACATTGGACTCTACTTTCCACCTAAAGTACTAGTTTTTGGCTACCTTCTTTCCAGGAAAAAAGGATTACTTTTTTCTCCTTGTTAATTCCCTTTAACCGAAGTTAAGGCCTAACACGATAGAAAAGGTCTTGGTGTTATCCATGTGAAAGTAAGGCCTTGTGACAGTCACACAAATGGATTTTGAGGCTTTGGCGCCACTGATGCAACGTGAAAATGTCACGCTGAGCATGAAATCAAAGTCCTATTTACTGAGAATTGTTAAATATATCAATAATTTGTAGTGTATCTCGACATTTTCCTATTTCGAACAAAAATATCTTCGCATTTTCTTTTCCCTCTCACAGCCCTACCTTTCTATTTTCAATTTTATAATATACTTTTTTTACAAGGAATATTTTTGTCCAAAATGGAAAAATGTTGGGGTAAACTCCAAATTGTAGGGGTGTGTTTAACAATTATCTATTTCGAACATGAAAATATTGCCCAACATTAGAGGTCCTAAAGCTGAGGTTTCACTAGCTTGACCTTGGATTAGGGTGTGCAAAATGTTTGGTTAACTTCACCAAATTAGTGAACCAGACCTTATCACATCAAAAAAGAAAAAAGGCCAAAACTATTTAAATAGCTCATAACTTGCCTAGATTTGAAAAAGATAAGTTCAGTTTAGGATACTTTATTTATTAATATATTAGAGAGATACAAAGATGATACGCGGCTGTTTGTAGTTGGTAAAATTATGGGTTGCTTTCAGTATTGATAATTGAAGTTTACTTGTAAAGTGTCACAATATGATTAATAACAAAGCAAACACTTTACTATGATGACATTCATTGAATTTGTAATTTTGTATGGCCTATCCTTTTCCACGTTTCTTTTCCATTGATGCCACGTAGGAGTTTGTTGGCACTAAAAAGTGTGGACCCATCTCTGCTTTATAGAGTAACTATTAATGGAGATATTGAAGAGAGATAACAATATCTACAATCTCATTTATTTTGCCAATTTCTACCACTCTCTTGAAGATATCTATCAAGTAGGAGATATTTCTATGAAGCAGCAAAACCACATGGCTGCCGCTAGCTGTTATTTCCAAGTGTTTACCCTTTGCAGAACACTGAACATCATCACACCAAAATCTGGATGATGTTATCCATTAAAATGGACAATAGTTATCTACGGAGTTGACTTATTTTAGCTTATCTTGTGACACAAGACATTGTGAGATTGTTTGGGAAAGGTTATGAAAACAACTTATTACATGTCCATAAACTCTACATGATAGCTTATGAAAACAATTTATAACTTGTATAAAAACAATTTAACTTTATTTTATCTTTTATTATAGAAATAATTTACGCATAAACACTTATGCTATAGATGCTTAATTAAATTGTTTATCCGGGCTCCCGAGGAACAATTTTTTGCTTCCTTTCTATAGACATTCCAAATTGCACAAGTATCTGATTACATGGTACATATACCTCCATTTTTTTTCTTTCTGATATGACTTAGCTCAACACTCAGTTGGTAAGAGGGAAAAGTTAAGATAAATAATGGATAAAATCTTCTATATTCCAAAGAAGTCTATCAATTTTTACATATATCAAATAAAGCATGATATCATCAACCAAGTCTAGCTACTTGAAAACATAACACTGTATAGTAGACGGATCTGCAATTCAGAAATTCAAGGGAAAACTTTGGTTAAATTTATGTTATAGTGTTAGTCTACTATGATTTACAGATCTGATATTTTCTCATACCATGTGACATGGTATGAGAAAAAGGGTGCCAACAAGCTAAATTACATCTATGGTAGTTCCAAAAACTTCCATCGCATCTGGAACATATTTCTTTACCGTAAACTCAAGCTACAAACAAAGAGACCCTTTCAAGTACAGTTACATTGGCACCCTCTTGTAATGAGAAAATGTATTTCCAGATTCTGTCTAGAGATCAATTGCATCAACCGGAAGCGAGGTCGCCCTTTGAAGCGAGTTTGGAAGCAAAGCTCTTGCAAAGAAATCCTTGGCTGTGACCATTTGCTCAGAATTGTTAGGCTGACTCATTTCATAAACATAATTCGGAATCATTTGGTCAGCCAAAGTGTTGCATTTCTCAGCATCAACTGAATAATGCTTCTTGTAAGCCATAGACCTTAACAACGTGTTATTGTGTTGTATCTTCATGTGTGATACCTTAGCTGGTGGCCTCAGAAATCCATCTTTTCCATGCTCTAATTGATGGTCTCTAAGCTCTCTTAACTGCATTTGGTACCTTACTTTGAGCCATCTCAATTCTTGCCTTATATCATTTTCATAGCCCAAGAGTAATAAATTTTCTGATGCTGCAGGGTTAGAAGGAGGCCTTTTGGTATTAATATCAATTTGGTCATCCACATTAACACTTCTCTCCTCTTCCTCCTCCTTTATGGTTGATATTTTTGATATGTCATGAGATTCATCGCAGTGTATATCTTTCAATCCTTCATGACTTGACTCATGTTCGTCTCGCTGAGCACAAATATCTGCATAATGAATGCCATTGGTTTGACTTGGTGGTGCACCTTCTATAGCAGTGTTGGCAGACCCTTCATATTGGTATATGATCTCCTCGAATCGGCCGTGAACTGCGGCACATCCATTTTTAGAACAATGAAAGAATTGAAGATTCTTGGCAGATGGATTATTTGACGATACATAATCAACCAAGGTATTATTTGCAGCACAATTATGGCAGAAACCTGCACTTGAATCTTCCGGAATTTCGTCTATTATTGGTCCCCTTTTCCATCCCGGTACCAAAGTTGCAATTTCATTATCTATCATATTTGCTAATTTTGTTACATCATGGTCAGTTATGTCAAGCTCAGCCACCATTTCAGATGCAACACTCAATGCGGTATCAGTCTCCGTGTCGAACGGGAAGTAGATGTTTCGAACTCGGCCTATTTAGAGGGATGAAATTGTTAAGTTGGTTTATGTAATAAGTACAAAACCAAATGAGAAGAACAAAACAACACAATATGGAATAATCAAAGACTGAAACAAGTTCAACGGGAAAGTAAGAAAGAGAAATGCCGTTACCAACCTTCCTTATCTGGTATTCTGATTCTCAGAAAGATGCCATCATCTCTTCTCCTACCTTTGATTGAGGTGTCAACTTCATCCAAATTATCATCCTCTTCACAATCAAAGAGATCAATTTCACTTGTTTCAAAATCATCTTGATAACCACCAAGATTATCAGTGTACACACTCATTAAGGCATTTCTAACGCTATAATTTCCATTCATAGGTTGCTGTCTAATTGTTGGTGATACTTCATAGCAATCTCTTTGATACTGCAATTCTTTGAAGTTAGATTCATAATCATCAATTTGGAGAAAAGGGTCCTCTAAGAGTTCCTTAGCTGAAAGTCTAAGGGATACAGTTGCTAAGCATTTCTCTACAAACCGCTTAACCTCTGGATCATTTACTTTGTAAAGAGCTTCTGGCATCTTTCCCTACATAATAGGTATGCTGTTAGTGGATTAGAGCCAAAAATTAACATAATTATATGTATAATCAATTATGGCCACTAACTGGTTGTAACAGAATCTAGCAACCTATAACAGACTCTCAGATGCCGTAGCATCTGTATGCTGTCTAAATGCTACATTATTTTGTTTGTATCAAAATGAAAAAATACAAAGAGAAAAGTAAATCAAAATGAAAGAAAATGTTTTAGGGTCTTACAGAGACAACTTTTTTGTAAATTTGAGCAGGATGGTTGCATTCACTATAAGGATATTCAAAGGTGACCATCTCCAAAATGCACATTCCAAAAGAGTAAATGTCAACCAATTCATTGTAATCCTCCTCATACACTTCTGGAGCCATAAACTCAGGTGTCCCTGAAGTGAAACCATTTAGAAAAATAAGCAAATCCAGTGAAATAAACTGATATATTTGGCAGATAACAAATTGAAAGAGAAAGGTAACATGTTATATTCATAGCTTAGGCTAAAACTAAAGCCTTTCATTCTGCTTTACGCACCAACACAGTGAATAGCATTCGATTTACGGAGAATTTCAGCAAGGCCGAGATCACCAATTTTGACTTGTCCTTGGTTACCATTGATGAAAATGTTATCACACTTGAGATCTCTATGGATCACAGGAGGGTTATGGCTGTGGAGATAGACAAGACCTTCCAAAATCTGCCTGCACCAATGCTTAACAGCTCTGATGTTAACTCTTTTATGTTTAAGTCTGTACCTGTTTAGACAAGACAATGAATATGAGCACACTCACATTACAATCCAAAAACAAGGAGCTAAAATAACTCGAATATAAAGTCTGTTTGGATTGAAAGAGCTTATGAAAACAATTTATGACATGTCCATAAGCTCTCAAGGATAGCTTATGAAACGAGTTTATAACTTATATGAAAATAATCTGGCTTCATAGAAATATCTTACATATAACCCCTCATGTGATAAGCGCTTAATTAAACTGTTTATCTAAACAGTTCATAAATATTGAAGAAAATTATACTGATGAAAAAAAAGGAGGATTAGACTAACTGTCTAAGAGTCCCAGATGTGAACATCTCAGTGACAAAGTTAATGTTTCTGTTGGTAGTATCAACCCATGAAGTGTAGAAC
>Ga0209282_1002639_pt1 | contig 10431 bp, 4 predicted proteins | sample Mtrugardesep15_FD_187529 | JGI IMG/M metagenome (GOLD analysis project Ga0209282, IMG submission 187529) | Root nodule microbial communities of legume samples collected from California, USA - M. trunc garden sep15 (SPAdes) (version 2) | ecosystem: Host-associated > Plants > Roots > Nodule...
ATATTGTATTAAGAAGTTTTTTTTAGTTTAGGTTTAAGTTTTGGCTTAAATATCCAAATAAATTAATTAATTATGCACTAAAAATAAATAAATTATTTATGCTATTATATAAATATGTATATGCGGGGTTGCGGGTATAGGCACTATAGTACCCTTACCCGTGCCCATACCCATTAATATGTGTGGGTATTACCCGGACCCGTGTCCAAACCCAAGAAAACGAGGTTTTACCCTATCCATTGTGGGTATTTTTTGCGGGTACCCATAGGCCTGGGTCCAATTGCCATCACTAGAAGTGTGTTATATTGTGCCTTTAGTATATACCAAATTTTTTTAGCATGTTATATTATGATATACTAAGTTACTTGGTATTGGTAATTGGAAGGTGGTGCTTAAGAATAACATTAGTTATGGATACATGCAAAAAAATGGAGATCCGAGCATTTAGCTATTAGAGAATATACAGTTCATAGTTCCATGTATTTCTAGAGTTGGTGTAATATGATACTACATCAGTCTAAGGATTATTTTATTGTGAAGACGTTGGTATTGAGTTTAATATATGAATGTATTTTTTTATGTATGATATTAACATTAATATTAATATACATTTTGAGGTTGAAATTTTTTATAGACCATATATTTTTTACTGAGTTAAGTTATGAGTCGCTAAACCAATCACTGAATTTGGTCATCAAGTTCGGTTAACAATCCGGTCTTGAAAAATTGGTCCTTAAATCCGTCTCTGCATGCTAGGGAAACATGCAAAAAATGAAGCCAAGCATTTCAACTATTTAATATGCATGAATCAAAACCTTATAACATAAATAGTGAAAGACAGTTGGTGCCAACTTAAATGAAATATATGAAAGCCAATAGTCGAGAAAGAGAATATTTCCAAAAGAAGATGGTTGTGCACAAAATAGGACGAACAATATGTCTTCAAGACCTGTTTTCAGTCTTGATGAGTTTAGTATCAATCATCAATATAAAGAATAAACACACAACTTTCAAAATAAAACTTTTGTCTTTATTTCAATATGTGGCCTTCAAATATGTCTTAGTATTTTTTTCTATCTATAAATAACTTCAAATAGAGTACTGACAAAATAATATCACATAAAACAAACAAGGGACTTGAGTGTTGCGTTAATGAAAACCAACTTTCCCCACAAGAGTGTAAGATAATATAGAATGACTAGCAATTAATCTCCTAGAGCTAACATGTGATTTGATGAAGAGAGAAATATTCCAACTCCAATCTAGGGATTATTAGAAATATCCTATTCCTAACTATTTTTCATATAAATCTTAACATACTTTAAATTAAAGAAAATAAGTCAGCTTTGAATAAATATATTCATCTAAATAATTAAAAAACTTAGAGTATTCATCGAGAAATAGTTCACAAGAGACATCTAACTCATCCTTAAACACCAGTTCATAAGGTGAGGATTGTCTCCTCTATATAAACTCTTACCAAGAGTCTTATCTATCTGATCCAATGTGGGACATGGGTTATCGGTAGGCGGCCCTTGAATTCGACAGGCTCTGATACCATAATGAAATGAAATTGGAGGTCTAACTCATCTTTAACAACCAGTTCATAAGGTGAGGATTGTCTCCTCTATATAAACTGATCTTACCAAAAGTCCTATCTATCCGATGTGGGACATGGGTTTTTCCCAATAAATTTATTAGAGCAGTTTAAAATTTCTGAACTTAATAATGTGAATTTTGAGTTTCTGTTGTAGGCTCATTGAAAGGAATATTCTCATTTCTTATATAAGCATTCATTTGCTTAATACACGAGTTAATATGAAAGTAGTGCCAATGCGTAGTTAATTCATAGTTATTTATCTATGTGATTCACATTTGAAGTGAATCTCCATTCATTTGAAATCAATTTGTTCTTAGAATAATTAGCTTTGCATCATATTTTAAGTTTAGATATTGTATTCACTAAGTACCAGTTGATTTTAACATCTACTTAATTTTCAAGGTCTAAAGACACATCATTGCTCTAATTTTGGTATCTATTAACTCGTTGTACATGTTTTTTTAATTATTTTTTATTCTATACATCATATGATTATAAATTTTACACATATGTCCTATTTATAACTTTATTTTTGGGTACAAATATTAAAACATATTTAAATAGTGATTTAGTTGATGTTTTTTTTATTTTATTTTGACAATATGTTAAAATTGAAGTAGCGTAAAACACTCTTGAAGATATGATGGGATTGAAAATGCAATTTGGATTTATATATAATAACGTACTCTTTTTTTTAGATAGAATAGCATACCCTTTTCCCTCTAAAAAAAAACCTCTTTTTTCTTTTTTTAGTCTAGTAATCTAGTGGTTAAAGCTCACACAATTAAATATGGAGAAGTGGGGTATCCAGGGTTCGAACCCCGACCCCTACATAAATTATGCAATATCCATACCAACTGAGTTAAACTCACGGAGACACATTCTCTTTTCTATACACATGAATAATGTACTCTTTGGTTAGCTGATCGGATATACATTGGATCAAAACTATCAAAATCTAAATGAAAAAGAAAAACTATGTTGCAACAAGACAATGAACACGATAACGTTGCACTAAGGTAATAGATTCATGAAAGAAAAAATAAACTAAATCAACTAAATATATATGAAAATCACTAATTTAAATAAAAGAGAAATAGAAATATGATTTAGATCGAGGTGATTTTAGATTGAATATTGACCGTAAACTAGGTCGGTCTAATGGGCCCTTGAGTTTTTCAGGTCCTGTATATTTTAAGCCTCATATTTTTGTTTTTAAAAATATTTGTGTACGTCAAATTATGTAAACATGTTCACTCGAAGTTTAACTGGTACGTGAATTGGGAGTCATGGTTCATGTTGCAAGTTCGATTTCAATGCTAACTATTTTATTGGTATTTGAATGTTAAGTTCTAACTCAATGTCGGTTGTTTTAAATATATTAAGACAAAGTGTGTGTAATCAAAGTTTGTAAAAATAAAAAATTAATTTATATTTGTATCAGTTGAATATTATTTTGTTGTTTTAAGATCACTAACAATTAGTTAATAATGTCTATATTAAATATCATTTTCAACACACGCACGCATGCACGCGCTCGCTTACACGCATATATTAAAAAGATCACACACTAACGGAGTTGATTGTAGCGAAAGAGGATATACCCTCACAAACAAACCAAAGTTTAATAAGTATCTGACACACATCATATAGAAATACTTTCGATTAAGGGAACTTATGAAATATTTTTCTTAATTATTTTGTCTTATTCTTTCTATACGCACTTAAAAGACATCTATTTACTTGGAGTTGCGACACAACTATGTTGATGACCAACTATTGCAAGACAATTAAACTATTTAAGGCAAACACATATTTGATAGAAGAACATACAGTTATTATAATTTCTTAATGACACTATTATCATTTTCATACAATAAAATAAGTTTTTACTTGCTAAATAACTACCATTATATCATTCTTCCGTCACTAATTATTTATTCCCTATCCATAATTGTAACTTTCAAGAACATAAAATAAACAAAAACCAAAAAACACAATAACCTTAACTTGTAAGTGTCTAATTTCAAAATTGCTAAAAAAGGTATAACTTCAAAAGAGCAAAGAAAGGATAAACACACAATATTAAACTTTTGTCTTCATTTCATTAATATTCCTACTCCTATTATCCAGGGATTATTAGTTCATTTCATTATCTTGTGATCAATTCATTATTTAGTCCTATATATACTACTACTACCATTGTACAAGCAAGTTACTCTTTCTTGTCAAAAAGCAAGCTACTTTTGTTTTTCTCTATATTCTTTATATATAGTTGAACATTTTTTTTAATATAGGGTTTCATATTCTTTTGCAAATATTTACGATTATAAGTGTTACTCTTTTTTTCTATATATATAGTTGAACAATTATTTGAATTTTTCACTTTGAGACTTTGAGTTTCTCTTTAGAAGTATTAAGTTTTGTTGCTTCTCTGTTTTTCTCTTGATTAGAATATGAAGGTCATCATCACTATGTTGAGCATCATTACACTTGCTCTCTTCCTGGCAGTTATGGCTGTGTAGGTAGGCGCGCGTACGTGCAAGCGCGCAAGCGCACACATGTGTAAGTTTGAACCCTTTATCCAAGATTCTGTCAACGCCACTACTTGCAGTTAGGGCCGGCTCAACAAATTTAGAGGCCTAAAGCAATTTTTATTATGAGGTCTTTTACAATAAAAAATATTAGTTGTGTTTGTGTGGTATGAGAAATTTATTTATTTTATAATGACTTTTAACATTTCTGGTTCATTGACATTTTAGCTACTTTGCACAGACCCTTTATGATCATGAAATTGGTTTTAGACCGATTTCTCTGTGTGCACTAATCTCAAAGCAAGTCCTGCAGATTCTTTCACCACTAAGATAAATTTTGAGGCTCATATTTGTAGGGACATTATTCCATCAAGGAGGATACAAAGGAGTGAAAGTGAAGAAGGAGAAAGCAGTTGAACAAGACGGACATGATTTTAGATGTGGTAGTATACAAAAACAAAACTAGCTTTGAGAATGTTAATCATCATTAGCAACCAACTGAAAATTACAATGTTCAACGTAGCTAGCATGTTGTCGAATCTCAGTGAAGAACTTATTTTACTTGTCTTTAGCATATGGTATAAACTGAATGTTGTTCTGCATTAGAGAAAGAAGAGAAGATTACTTGAGTAACAAGCTACCTAGTGTTAATTAGCTTACAAATGAAGTTCATCATCACCATATGCATCCTGACACTTGCTCTCTTCCTGGCATCTGTGGCCGTAAGAGAAGCACCTGCATCGGCGTATGCACCTGCGCCTGTGGCCAAACATGTGCCATGGAGCTTGCACTTCCCAGCTATGCTGATCGATGATGCTCCTCCAGGCCCAACTCCACACAGCAGGAAGGGCGCCAGTTTCAAGCTTATTTTGACGATTATCGGCATTACGGCAGTTGTTCTTAGCCTTTTATGGTGCTTTTGGGGCTGCAGTTGTGACTTTTGCAATACTATATTTCATAGGGAAGGTTGAATTTGTAATACTTATTTGAATGAATGTTAACTTTGTAAGTTTATATTATGAGAGAAAGTTAACTTTTTTTGCAATTTTTCTTCAATCAGTGTCTTTATTTTGTGCTACATGGTTTATAGAATTTTTGCATTAGAGAAAGAAGAGAAGATTACTTGAGTAACAAGCTACCTAGTGTTAATTAGCTTAATCTGGTTCATTAGCATGTAGTTTGGTGTTATGTATGTACTAGTTGCTATCACTTGAGACCATAATGTTTTAACTGCTACTCATAATATTTAGGTCATACAATGTGTAGGACAATTATGTTGATTACCATAATGTTATCTTCTTATATTAAGCTCACATGATAAAAAAAAATGTGACATACTAAGTAACACAAGTAATACACTAATTATATTTTTTGACAAGAAATAATACATTAATTATTGAAAACTAATTTTTCTTAAAAAGATAAGAAATCTTGTCGCATATAATTTGTTTTAGAAAAGAATACATGGAAGAAATAAAGCTTATCCTATATGCTAAAAAAAGAAAAAGAAAAGGAATGAAATGTATCTTTAGTTGGTAGTACTTGATATTTGATAAACCACTTGTGTTGTGTAATTCTATTTAAACTACATTGCTCTTCAATACTTACCATTGCTCATTTCTCGTTTTATAATTCTATATATCCAACAAATGAAGTTCATCATCACTCTCGTGACGCTTGCTCTCTTCCTGGCAGCTGTGGCCGGAAGAGAAACACCTGCATCTGCGCCTGCGCCTGTGGCCGGACATGTGCCATGGAACTGGTATTTCCCAACTTTGCTGATTGATGATGCTCCACCAGGCCCAGCTCCACACAGCAAGTAGGCCAGTTTCAAGGTTATTTTGACCATTATCGGCATTTTTGGGGCTATTCTTAGCGTGTTATTGTGCATATTTGGGTGCAGTTGCGATTTTATGAAGAATGTATTTTGTAGTGAAGGTTGAAGTATTATTCTATTTGAATGTAATACTCACTATACTTGTAAACTACATTGCTCTTCAATACTTGTAATACCATTGCTCATTTCTCTTGTTCTCTCTATCTTAAATCATTTCATTCATGCATTAATTAACACTAAAGCTTTAGAAATGGCTAATTCATCAGAAAACTCAATCAAATGTCTCAAGCATCGCGGTCACTACAATGTTGAGCTACGTGAGGTTACTGTTGGTCATAGTCGAACGGGACAACAAATGAAGCTCATGCCAATGTTCAAACATATTTTCTTCAAATTCTTTTGCAAATATTTAGGATTATAAGTGTTACTCATTTTTTCAATATATATAGTTCAACAATTTTTTGAATTTCTCACTTTGAGACTTTGAGTTTCTCTTTAGAAGTATTAAGTTTTGTTGTTTCTCTCTGTCTTTCTCTTGATTAGAATATGAAGGTCATCATCACTATGTTGAGCCTCCTTACACTTGCTCTCTTCCTAGCAGTTATGGCTGTGTAGGTAGGTGCACGTGTGCGTGCGTGCGAGCACGCAAGCGCGCACATGTGTAAGTTTGAACCCTTTATCCAAGATCCTGTCAACGCCACTTCTTGCAGCCAGGGCCGACCCAACAAATTTAGAGGCCTAAAGCAATTTTTATTATGAGGTCTTTTACAATAAAAAAAAAAAATTAGTTGTGTTTGTTTGGTATGAGAAATTTATTTTATAATGACTTTTAACACTTCTGGTTCATTGACATTTCATCTACTTTGCACATAACCTTTATGATCATGAAATTGGTTTTAAACCGATTTCTTTGTGTGCATTAATCTCAAAGCAAGTCCTACAGATTCTTTCACCACTAAGATAAATTTTGAGGCTCATATCTGTAGGGACATTATTCCATCAAGGAGGATACAAAGGAGTGAAAGTGAAGAAGGAGAAAACAGCTGATCAAGACGGACATGATTTTAGATGTGGTAATATACAATAAACAAAACTAGCTTTGAGAATGTTAATCATCATTAGTAACCATGTGAGAATTACAATGTTAAACGTAGCTAGCATGCTGTCGAATCTTAGTGAAGAACTTATTTTACTTGTGTTTAGCATATGGTATAAACTGAATGTTGTTCTGCATTAGAGAAAGAAGAGAAGATTACTTGAGTAACAAGCTACCTAGTGTTAATTAGCTTAATCTGGTTCATTAGCATGTAATTAGGTATTATCTATGTACTAGTTGCTATTACTTGAGACCAGCATGTTTTAACTGCTATAAATAGGTATCCATCACTTGTATTTTGTCAATTGAATAATACACAAACACTTTTTCCTTTACACACTAAAGCTTTAGAAATGAAGTTCATCGTCACTCTCCTGACACTTGCTCTCTTCCTGGCATTTGTGGCCAGAAGAGAAGCACCAGCATCGGTGCCTGCATCTGCGCCTGTGGCCAGACACGGGCCACAGAGCTTGCACTTCCCAGCTGTGTTGATCGATGATGCTCCACTATGTCCAGCTCCACATAGCAAGAAGGCCGGTTTCAAGGTTATTTTGACCATTATCGGCATTTCTGGTGCAGTTCTCGGCCTTTTATTTAGCATTTTTGGGCGCAGCTGCGATTTTATTAAAAATATCTTTTGTAGTCAAGGCTGAAATTATTAATGGTGTCGACGTTTTTGTGATTTTATGCTTGGTGCCTCTTTTGGTTTTGTGTGCTTTCCTGACGTTGTGGGTGTTACGTATATAAGCAGCATCTTTGTTTGTTTGTTTTTCTTTTATGTGAGTCTCTTTGTGCACCTTGCACATACTCGTCGAGAATAATATTTGCCATTTCAAGAAAAAAGTGTTGTCAAAGTGAATTCCCAAAGCCTACTATGAAGTTTATTTTGAATCAAAGACATGATAAAAAGTGAAGAAAATGACACTCTTAGAGTAAGTGTCAATTCCCATGTTATGTTAGGCAGAAACTCTTGTTTACCAAAACATCTCAGGTGAAAAAGTGTGTTGATTGTCAATTCTACCTTTTGTTCTAGTATGCTTTGATTTAAGAAAAATGATAATTGTACAACCACTTTGATACAACTTTTCCACAACTTTCTCTCTCATATTCACAATATGTTTTCATTCTCTCTCTTCCTTTTTCTCTCTCTCTATTGTTTTTGACCAATAAGAAAAGAGAACAACAAAGTTGTCTCAAATGTTGTACCAAAATGATTGTTAAAATATCACTACTCTTTATTTAATAAGCTAATGTTTCAAGTCATGATTGTGACCAAATTTCAAAGGTAAAAAAAATTATTTATCAGTATGTTTTAAAATTTGCAGTAATAATCATAAAGTTGACATGAAATTCAATGGGTGGCATAAATTTATTGTGATCCCCTAAAAAAAAAAAATGAGATCGATGTGAAATATCATATGGTCATAATGTATCATGAAACTTATTTAAATATGTTGTGTTTCAATTTTTAAGGATGTAAATTTTGTAAGAGTTTAGGTTTCTTTTAGTGATTGGTATATATTATAATAATAATAAAAAATGGTTTTTTATTCACCGTATAAATCCGATGAACAATTCGAGTTTCTCCAAACCCATGGAGCTTCTCAATCGAGCTTATCGCGGTTGAGCTCAACGCCGAACTTCACGCTATCGAGTTCACTCTTTCTTCTTAATCATCACAATCTATTTTCCTCCTTCACACAAAGGTGACTCTTCTCTAATTATTCTCAGTTTCGCGCTTTCAATTTTGATTTCTCACTTTGAGACTTTGAGTTTCTCTTTAGAAGTATTAAATTATGTTGCTTCTCTATGTTTTTATCTTGATTAGAATATGAAGGACATCATCACTATGTTGAGCATCATTACACTTGCTCTCTTCCTGGCAGTTATGGCTGTGTAGGTAAGCGCGTATGTGCGTGTGAGCTAACACGCAAGCGCGCACATGTGTAAGTTTTAACCCTTTATCCAAGATCCTGTCAATGCCACTCCTTGCAGCCAGGGCTGGCCCAACAAGTTTAAAGGCCTAAAACATTTTTTATTATTAGGCCTTTTAAAATAAAAAAGATTACATAAATTTTATGAAAATAAATAAAATTAAACTCTAGTTTTGTTGGGGTCAAGAGTTAAACCTTAAACAAAAAAATATGAGGCCATCACTTTTATCAATTCAACTTGGAAAACATTCATTCATAAATTTCATATTGTATATTTATAAGGCCTTCTTTCAACCCAAAATTTTGACACCTAAAGCCCTAGTTTGGGCCACGTGGCCCTTGGACCGGCCCTACTTGTAGCTACGTCAGGGAAAGAGGTAGTCGCTACGCCTTGCCCCGGACAAGTGCCCTCGCACCATCACTTCCCTATTGTACTTTTTGATGATGCTCCCCCAGCTCCACACAAGGTCAAAAAGGTCAGCTTGAAGCTCATCTTAATTATTCTTGCAATTTCTGGTACCGGTCTTGGCCTACTATTATTTATCTTTGGTTGCAGTTGTGATGTAATAAATACTACCTCCGTCCCTAATTATAAGACCCTTTTGTGAAAAAAAAATTGTCCCTTTTTATAAGACTCTTTTGGTATTTCTGAGTACATTAATTATTTATTTACCAACATACCCTTATTTATTTTGCATCTTTTTCTTCGATCAACAATAAATATTATGTTGAAAACATAAATTAACTCTCTCTCTTAAGGATAAAATTGTAAAAACAATAATAATTATATACAAATTTAATACTACAACCAACTTTCTTAATCTCCGTAATTTTTGCAAAAGGCTCCTATATTTAGGGACAGAGGTAGTAATATATTTTGTTAATCCTATTTTGTGCATATCTCCTTATAACTGAAAGTATTATTCTTTCTATTTGAGATTATTTTAATCATCATTAGTGATCCAAACAAGTATTAGGAGAAGCAAGACGGAATATATAGAATGTAACTTCAGTAAAAGGAGAAGTAGGTCTACCTTGGAGGTGAAAGTTGGAGATCATACCATATCTCAAATTACACGGTTTAAATATTTTGGGTCCATAGTACAAAATGACAGAGAAATAGAAGCAAATGTTAGTCATCGTATTCAAGCTGGGTGGTTGAAACGGAGAAAAGCCTCATGTATTTGTTGCAATAAGAAAGTATCACTTAAGTTGAAAGGAAAGTTTCATCGAACAACAGTTAAATCGGCGTTGTTGTATGGTACGGAGTGTTGGGCGGTTAAGAGTCAACACGAGACTCAAGTAAGTGTAGCAGAGATGAGGATGTTGCGTTGGATGAGTGGTAAGACTAGACATGATAGGATTAAGAATGACACCGTTAGAGAGAGAGAGAGAGAGAGAGAGTGGGGGTAGCACCTATAGTAGAAAAG
>Ga0209282_1002640_pt1 | contig 10423 bp, 5 predicted proteins | sample Mtrugardesep15_FD_187529 | JGI IMG/M metagenome (GOLD analysis project Ga0209282, IMG submission 187529) | Root nodule microbial communities of legume samples collected from California, USA - M. trunc garden sep15 (SPAdes) (version 2) | ecosystem: Host-associated > Plants > Roots > Nodule...
TTTATTTTTCAAGGGAGGAAATTGTATATTTTAACATAAGAGGGGAGGGGAGTGTATTTCAAGCATCTTTGAGGGGAGGGGAGTGTAATTTACTCATTATATAATTATATTACATATACTTAATCCAGGTTTACTGTTCAAGGACGATTGCTCTTGCCTCTAGGGGCTCATTCAATGTGTATAAAAAATCATAGATAAGAAAAAGACCCTCTGACCAAAAAAAAAAAAGACCCCTATGGAGCTTATTTTTGGATTCACATTTTTATGAGTAAAGTGATGCTATTAAGTGTGAAGTTTTTTCGAGCACAAAAGAGACTTTCCTCTTACTATTAATAACTGAACAAAACATCTTAAATTTAAAAGAAAAATGGTAACAAGTGATGCACTTGTTAAAGAATAAAATATACTAAAATTATTTTAAAACTTATATATATATATATATATATATATATATATATATATATATATATATATATATATAATCACATTTTAAAAAAAAACTCTTTTCAATACAATTTATTTTTTTAATTAACAAGTCTCCATATGCACTAATTAACATGACACAGATTAAAATAATCACTTCCATTCCCTTCCCCCTTCCCCCTTCCCGTCCAATAAAATACATGAATAAAATCCACGAATTAGTAAAGCCACTTTTCGTTAAATCTAAAAAAGCAGCACTATTATAATGGGATGGTATGGAGCAAACAATTATTTGACACGTGAGTAAACTTAATTAATCAAGAAAATAAAACAAAGTCATTAAGTGATATATACTTGAGTCTCTTAACGACTTAGTATAAAGTTTGAACTCTGGTTTTTGTGTATAGAAAAATATTTGTTGATAAATGTCAATCCTTTAAATAAATCTTAGCTATATCAAAAGATCAGCCTTTACGTTTGTGTGTGAGAATACTTTATTTTAAAAAATAACTAAAGTCTTCATTACTCATATTGTCGTGGCTTAAAATTTCAATATGATCTCAAAAGCTAGATATAGCAAAAACCAAAGTCTTAACTACTCCTAAGATTGAAAGTAACACCACCAACATCGTTATTTATTTTTAGAAAAATTCGAAGGAGAGCACAATTAGAAAAATTCGAGTATATTCAACAATGGCAGTTGAGCAATTTCTAATGATTTTTTTTAGGCTTAATTGCATTTTTGGTCTCTTAACTATTTAGGTAGTATCACTTTGGTTCTTTAATTAAAATTCGATTTATTTTGGTCCCTTAACTTCTCTCTGTTACATATTTTGGTCCTTTCCATTTGTTTTAGTTCAAAAACGTTAGATTTTCTTTATATTCTAAAAGAAAATGAAAAAAAATCTAACGTTTTTGAATTAAAACTAACAGAAATGACCAAAATGTGTAACTTGAGAAGTTAAAGGACCAAAATAAATCGAATTTTAATTAAGAGACTAAATCAATACTACCTAAATAGTTAAGAGACCAAAAATATAATTTAACTTTACGAGACTTTACTTGTATTATGAATTAACAAGACTCCTTTAAGAACTGAATACGTTATAAAATTCGGTAGGAACGACTTCATTGGTTGAACAATTTGAACAAACTGTTTCTTTTTTGTCTGAAGAAGAAAAAATTTGTCAAGCAACTTGAGCAGTTGAGCTTGTGCATTTTACATAGCGTGGTGGATAAACTGACTTTGTCCAATTACTACCAATTGGAAACCGGAGTTGAAAACCACTAGAGTATTTCTTGCCACCACGCCATACTATCAAGATAATAATGCCATATTGTTACTGTATGCTTTACGATTATTTTACTAATGTTTTATAATTTATTTCAATTAATAAAAATGAAAACTCATATCATAGTAGTATTAATTAATTGAAGTGATATCACATTATTGAATACATGTGTAAAGTAACTTCACACTAGTTGTTTTTTTTTGTAACAACTTTACACTAGTTGTCTACCGTAGTTAAAATCATTATTTTTTTAAATGAATGGTTTATTTTTAGAGTTTTATTTTCATTCAGTGTCATTGTATTGTTAGAAATGTCAGCACATATGATATCAATCATGGACATGACTCTTGAGGTGGTTGTGATAAAAATAAAATATTTTTACCAATAATTCGATTATGATAATTTGATGGTATAAAAATCATTTCGATGACACTATATATATATATATATATATATATATATATATATATATATATATATAAGAATTAAATTCTTATTTTTATAGTTTAAAAAATAAGAAGTTATATAACCATTTTTTTTAATGTATGACTTCATATGCTTAAAAGTTAAAACTATAAAAACAAGAATTTAATTCATATATACCGTGATACCACAAATGATTTTTATACTACTCTCTCCGTCCAAATTATAAGTTGTTTTGGGAAAAAATGTTGTCCTAAATTATAAGTTGTTTCATAATACCAATGAAAAATTATAGCTATATTTTTTTATTGTATTCTTAACTATTTATTACTCTCTCTTCTTTCAATTATTTACTTTATCTTTTATATAACATTTATTAATGATAATTTTGTAAAACAACTTATAATATCTCTTTCACATATAAAATTAATTACATTTTTAATACGTATGAAATTGTCAAAATGTCTTATAATTTAGGACTGAAGGAGTAATATTTATTTATTGGGTCTTGCTAACCAATACCCTCATGGCAATAGTTAAAGAATCTATAAATTGAAATTTTGCCTTGGAAAAGTAGGATGTTACTTTTTATAAAATAATGATTACACAACTTTTTTATAAAAACTTACTAGTTTTAGATGGTTAACCATCGCTAGCGTGTTATCATTCTGCTTATTTATTTTAACCATAAAAACTTGAACTAAAGGAAAAACAACGTCCATCAAAACATTGACTCATCAGCCATAACAAAAATAAGACGTATTTACCTTCAAAAAAAAAAGACGTATTTCATTTCTTCTTATCTCTCCACCAGCCCTTATTCTTTACACACGCTTATGGATTTCAAAGCTATCTCTTTACAAATTTCAAATTTCAATGCCATATTCAACCTTGAGTAGTAGTTAAACGCTTATCATAACTCATATATAAGATGCGAAATCAACGATTTCTCAAATTTCTCACAAACTTCTTGCTTGTTTTCCCCTTGTGAGCTGAGGGGCATGGATCCAATTCCTTTTTTATGACAACTGACTTGTTAAAGTCTAATAAAAAGACTCATACTAGTAGCGTGTTTGGATTGATGTGTAATTGAGGAATATTGCATTTCAATGCATTTTTAAATGTGAAAACTTCAAAGCTACAAAAGGTAGCTTCTTGTCTACCACACATCTAGGAGTGATTTCCCCTCTCGTGACGGTGAGTTTAGAAACTCCAAGGTTTTGTTTGCAAGTTTGAAGAGGAAGATAAGGGAGGGTTTGGAAAAAAAGGAGTAAGGGGAAGAAATAGAGAACATTGAGAAGAGAGGGCTCTAGGGTTTTATTTTTCTTCAAAATATAAAACATTTCCCATTTGGGGAACAAAAAAATTGTATTGGAAGATAGTTTTGGGAGGTTTGAGAGGATTTATATGAATTCTTCAAATATAATTTATGTTGTTATAATATTCATAAAATTAAAAATATATTAATCATTAGTATATCACTCTTTCAAAAATACTCTTTTAAAAAATGTGAAAGATTTATCAATTTTTTCCTATATTTTTCACCCTTCAAAGTCCTTCATTCCCTTCCCCTCCAAACTCACAAACAAAGCCTAATACAAGAGAGTGCGGAGAGAAGCTCAAAAATTAAGTTATTGAATTACTCCAAATTGGTTAGTTAGTTAGAGAGTTAGTTACTCCAAGTTACTTTATAAATAAGCTACCTCATTGCACCATTCATTATCTTTTATCAATCTATTCATTTATATAATGAGTATCTCCCACACGAGTACTCTTATGCTTGTTTTCTTGCTGATCATTATGACTTTCTTCCCTATGATTCCATGATTCATAACACCTATGTCCGTAGGAAAGTCCGCCATTATCGACGAGTGAGTACAATAAAACTCTCGGTCGACATATGTTGTATATAACATTTTTTAAATGTATGTTATTGTTTTGATAAATTTAAAATGATTGAGAATCCAATATCAAGAAATCGAAGTAAAAAGAAAATATAGTAAGAGTGCACAGGAAAACCTAACCCATACACTCTCTTCATCCTTGTAAAAAATTATTGATTTATGACTATTTTTTGTCTGAATTCACCCTTCAAAATCATTTTTTTTCTTCCATTTCTATTTAAATAAGTGATTTTCACATAAATTTAGTTTTTCTTTTGTGTTTTGTCTGTGGTTTTTCCATCTAAGTGTGACGGTGTTGTGTTGTTCGTCGTCTTGGTATGACATTTTGATTTTATGTCTTGTTGCGGCGTTGGCTTGATTCAGATTGACCGATTTTCTTCGCTTGGTGTCCGTTAAATATTTAAACAATGACTTTTGCGTCTTTAACATTACGAATCCGAAGACATGATATTCCATACACCTTTATTTTGTCATATTTGTAGGCATTATGATGTTTTATTGTTATAAATTAGAATGTTGTGAGTTTATTCACAATTTCATCCTTATTAGTTTTAGCAAATTTTAGATTTGTTTTGTTGAAGATCAATGTAATTTTTACAATTGGAATGAATGAATATTGTTTTTAGTCAAATTGAGAGTATGCCACTAATCTTATTTGAGTGAATTAAGCTCATGTGGAAGTATGTGACCTTCAGATGATTAACAAGGAGACTTAGGATTACGATTTAGATAGCCACAGACATTATGGAAATAGACTTCATATGATATGATGCAAAAATAGTCTTATGGTACTCTGGTCTTACAATAAAACAAGCTTTATCTTAAGAGACTTATTCAAATAAAATTTCAAACAAACTTATACATAAGTCATGAATTATTTTATACACTTAATTAATCACTTCTTATGATCATGCTGGGTTGAAATCCATTCGCAGTAAATCCTCCATCAACAGAAATAATTTGTCCAGTGATGTAGGAAGCAGCTGGCAGACAAAGAAAAGCTACCAAGGAAGACACTTCATGTGTTTCGGCTAACCGTTTTATCGGTGTCCGAGATAGTACTTCATTCACAAACTCTTTGTTGGCATATAACTGTAAGAAAGGTAAAACAGTTAGCAACATAAGTCATGAATATAACATTGCCATTTGAAGATTACTCACTTTTTTCATCCAAATCAAATTATATCAGTACAAACTTAACCAATCCTCATAAAGAAAAAATGATAAGGCCTTGAAAAGAACATTACATAATCATTAAGTGGTGTTTTGGTATACCACGGCGCAACACAGTTGATCCGTATATTGTCTTTTGCCCATTCACAAGCAAGACTTTTGTTCAGTTGATTGATTGCAGCTGAAGAAACACAGCACGGTGAATCGAAGCTCTTGAGTAAATGTCAAAATAGTTTGTATCCATCAATCATGTTTAAGCAAACAATGACATAATGATACATAGAATTACCTTTACACGCTGCGTATATGGTTCCAGAACCTACGTGTGTCAGAGACGCAACAGATGAATTGAATACAATGCTTCCATTTCCAGATTCTTTAAGAAGAGGATATGTCAGTTGGCATAGATGGTATGCAGAATCCAAGTTAATAGACATCAATTTTGAATAATCTTCTGCTGTATACTCAATTGTTGGTTTCCTCACATTTGTTCCAACATTGTTTACCTAAGCTCATAAGAATATTAGATTATGAAATAAGCACAATTTAGTCTGAGCTGAAGTCATGTATGACAGTAAAGAAGTCCAGCAATTTTTTTAAGCATATCCACTTGCAAGTTAAAATGTGTGTGACATGACATGAAACATGGTGCAGCAAAACACGGCACAAATTTAGAAACACCATTACAATCATAATGCATTAGATTGATCAACAATACACTCAAAATGTGAAATTAAGAACTGACAAGGTTGGATAATTTAACTCATTTGAGCCAAACGATAAAGAGATAGAGATCCTGGATTCAAACTCGGATAAAAGACTAAATATTAATCTAACAACTAAATATCAATATTTGTCGATAGAAAAAATCCAATATAAAATAATGAGACCATGAGAGTACGTTTGGATAAATAGTTTTACAAATAGTTTTGGAAAATAAATGCTAAAATAATCTTTTGATGAGTAAGTGGAGATTCACGATTAGAACTCCGGTCCCTGCATATATAATGCAACATTTTTAATATCTGAGTTCATAACACGATTAAGAGTCTTTTAAATGACGTGTTTACACATGATTGGACGTGTATGAAAATATATTCCGAAAAAAGAAATTCCACTAAATCTTCTACAACCATCTATAAATTTATGAAAAGAAAAGTTAAAAAAACGAATATATGTATTGTATGAGTCACTTTCATGAATTAAAAGCTGATTTAGACTTATATCAACATCATATAGAAATGCAAAACAAAAACTATAGAAAAGAAAAAACTCACAAGAATGTTGAGTTTGCCATTGAAAGCAAAAGCCACTTTTTGAATAAGCTCTTCTCTTTGAGAAGGAGAAGTCACATCACAAACCGATCCATAAACAGAAAAACCTTTCTCCTTCCACTCATGTAAGCATTTATTCAACTCTTCTTCATTCCTAGAACAAGTGTAAATTGTGGCACCAAACTCAGCAAGTTCTTCCACGATAGCATGTCCGATTCCACGAGTTCCGCCAGTGACAAGAGCAGTAGTTCCCTTGAGAGACCATCTTGAGCTTCTGCTACTGCTACTGTTTTCTTGCTTTGCCATTGTTGTTTTTGTTACCTTATCTTGCTAAGACAGAACGTGTGTGCCTGTGTGGTTGTTTTATATATCAAATGATTGAGGTTTATTTATATTTGAAAAATTTGTACAGTGTACTATTTTAAATAGTTACACTTAAACCATCCTTAAAAAAAAAATTAAACTTAAATGGATATTTGTCATCTTATTTTGACTAATTGATGATTTTGGTAGGAATGTTGGTTTATTTAGAAGTTTAGAAATGATAAAGATTTTTTTAACATTAGTGTATATTCTTTGCCAAATCTACTCTCTCTCTATAATTCCATCAAAAAGGTTTTTGGTGGTCTTCTCCTATCCCTATTCCAGAGTTGTTTTTTGGCACCCCCTCAAGATTCTAGATAATCTGATTACAGTAATATTGATGGTAGTTTGATTGGTAACCACGGTAGATCAAGTTTTGAGATAATATTAATGTCGAGTTGCATGTTGTTTCGTATGGGATGCAAATCACTTGAATCATGGATTTAGAGACATCATTGACGAGTCAAATTGTCAAACAATATAAACTTTTATCAAGAACAGGTCCTACCAACTAATCATTATGCTCCTCTTATTTATAACATCTATTCTTCCAATTACGAAAAATTAATAAAAATCTTATAAATGACAACTAAAAGTTAGTAGTGGGTAAAAGACAAATAATTGGCAAAGACTACGTTGTTTAGTTGCTGTCCAAAATTTATCTTGAGCTTGCAGTCTCTGTCCCCTTTCATTTATTTAACCCAATCAAATTCCTTTCTACTGTGCCAAATAATAAAATAAATAAATTAATAAATTGGGCTTCATCCATAAAAATAGATCATTTTTAGAATTTGCAATAGATATGAAATGGTGCCTTTTCAATATATTCCTTCCTAGATAAGTCATAGTTCATAAATATAATAAGTACTAACATTTAGAAAACATTGATAAATGGTAAAATGAGAGGCAGGCCCTTGTTTTTTGACAAACCCTCTAACTAGAATTTGATGAAATGCCATTATGTTATTTAAACAACCCAGAAAATCCATTCACAGTAAATCCTCCATCAACAGAAACAGTTTGTCCAGTGATGTAGGAAGCAGCTGGCAGACAAAGGAAAGTCACCAAGGCAGACACTTCATGTGTTTCTGCTATCCGTTTTATCGGTGTTCGAGATAATACTTCATCCACAAACTCTTTGTTAGCAATAAACTGTAACAAAGGTAAAGAATTATTAGCAACATAACATTGCCATTTGGATTAATACTATAGAACTATAGATGATCACACTGACACTATAGTTACAGTCTTACACATGTTTTTTGATTCATCAACACTTAAAAGAGTTAGCCACAATTGTGTCATATACATGCGTGAATCAGAATAACATCAAAATAATAACGATGAAATCGCAATGGACCAAAAGATAAACTCTATATGAGCCATCACAACATGCAAGTAATTTTGATTTCCCTATTCAATAATCTAAAGAATTATAGAAACTCAAAGACTAATAGACATATACTTTTATCTTAATACTCCTACACTGTTAATGATCCTTAAAAAAGGAATATGATATGAAAAAACATCAAAAGCAGAGTATTTACTTTGAAGACAAAAATAACAAAATAGATGAATACTATATGCACATCAAACAATGACTGATCAGTCACCGTTTATTCAAATGAAATTATCACTACGAACTTGACCAATCTTCATATAGAAAAAATGATAAGGCCATAGAATGAATAATTAAAGGTGTGAAAAGAGCATTACCTGTTCCACAAGCGACGTTTTTGTATACCACGGTGCAACACAGTTGCTTCTTATATTGTCTTTTGCCCATTCACAAGCAAGATTTTTTGTCAGCTGATTGATTGCAGCTGAAGAAAAGAGCACGGCGAATCTCTTTAGTAAATGCCTTTCAAATAGTTTGTATCCTTGTTTAAGCAAAAGAAGACATGATTATACATCAAGTTACCTTTACTCACTGCATAGATGCTTCCAGTACCTACACTTATCAAAGATGCAACGGAGGAAATGAAGACAATGCTTCCATTTCCTGATTCTTTAAGAAGAGGATATGTGAGTTGGCATAGATGGAATGCAGAATCCAAGTTAGTAGTCATCACTTTTGAATAATCTTCGGTTGTATACTCAATTGTTGGCTTCCTCACATTTGTACCAGCATTGTTTACCTAAAAGCTCACAATATTATCACGATGAACATAACTTTTATTATAGTCATGCATACCAGAAACAAGACTATAAAGGTGAATATTTCTGAGTGTATTTGAAGCATCCATAAGAAAGTCTTAACTGGCCAAAATGCATCAAAAGATTCCAAAATGTAATGTAACCACTTGCAAATCAAGTGTGTGTAAGATTGGTGATGGTCCAATGCACAAGGCCCTCGCTAGGTGGAGTAAGAAGCCTTGTGACAACCTTAGCATAGCGACAAGCTCTCACTTAGTGTGTGTTTGTGCGCGTGTGAGGCATTTTAACCTTCTTCTATAACTTTTACTATTTTAGTTTATCACCAGGAAGAAAATCATAAAACATGTTGCAGCAATACACAGCACGATGAAACACTGTTAGAGTAATAATGCATTAGATCAATCTCCAACACTTAAAAAGTGAACTGATGAACTGATATTCCAATATAAAACTATGAGACTATAAGAGCAAGTTTGAATGTTCGATAAATACATTACAAATTCTTATAGAAAGGAAACGTTAATATAACCTTTAAGACAAACATACAAATCAAATTATAAACAATATATTCTGTTGTGCCAATTGAAAATAATTCGGCATTTCAATTTTTCAAAAACCTTTGCAACCATGTTTTTTACGAGCGTCTTGGAAAAACAAGTTTTCTACGAGCATCTACAAATTGATTAAAAAAAGTTACAAACTGAAGCAAAACAAAAGAAGACTACCAGCTAGGCAAAATTCAAAATCAACATACTATACAAATGCAAAACAAAATGTATAGAAAAGGAAAAACTCACAAGTATGTTGAGCTTGCCGTTGAAAGCAGAAGCAACTTGTCGAATAAGCCCCTCTCTTTGAGAAGGAGAAGACGCATCACAAACCGATCCATAAACAAAAAAACCCTTCTCTTTCCACTCATTTAAGCATTTGCTCAGCTCTTCTTCATTCCTAGAGCAAGTGTACACCGTGGCACCAAACTCAGCTAGTTCCTCCACCACAGCATGACCGATTCCACGAGTTCCACCAGTAACTAGAGCAGTAGTTCCCTTGAGAGACCATCTTGAGCCTCTCACGCTGCTCTCTTGGTTCTCCAGTGTTGTTTTTGTGACTTCTCTTACACGGAGAACGTGTTTGTTTTGTTGTTTTGAACCGGATATCCTTTGCATGCAATTGCAGAGACTAATCCCTCGAGCTGGGTGGGACTGCGAGGAGTGGCGAAACTCTCTCTCAGGAAATTTAACACTGTATTCCCAAGGCTGAATTTGAATCCAGGATCTCTGGTTAAGCTGAAAGAGATCGTTTATCATCTCATGCAAGCGTTCATATACCAAACAACCTCGTTTATTTATATTTGAAAAAATTGTGCAGTGTGCTGACTGTGGCCAAAGCCTGATTTGAGGAGTCAAAACATTAT
>Ga0209282_1002641_pt1 | contig 10423 bp, 3 predicted proteins | sample Mtrugardesep15_FD_187529 | JGI IMG/M metagenome (GOLD analysis project Ga0209282, IMG submission 187529) | Root nodule microbial communities of legume samples collected from California, USA - M. trunc garden sep15 (SPAdes) (version 2) | ecosystem: Host-associated > Plants > Roots > Nodule...
GAATACCACAAGACTTTTTCATGATAAAAAAGTCTTTTAAAATCTCATAGAATCATGATCCAATACACCCCCCTTACACTCTTAAGCCTATTAGTCTCACGCCATCAAAGCCCAAATGATTTCAACCCAACCCAACATAAACAACATACACGTACTGTTATGCAAATATGGATATGCCTATGTCGTCTTCTTCTTATCCACAGTATCAAGGAGGATACTACCCTCACCAATGCCTTATTATAAGTACAATAATTATGATCCTATGTATGCCCCTCATTATGATCCCATGTATCCCCCTCAGCAACATGCTTATCCTTCACATTTACATTACTATTAGTATTACTTTTAGTGTTTTTTTTAATTAGGTTTTCTGGTGTGGTGCAAGTCCTAGCTATCATATCATAATTAAGTTGCTTAAAGTTTTGTCATGCTAGCATGATTTTGGACACATTTTTGTAAGGTCGGTAAAATACTCTTGTGATTATTATTTTTTTGAAGGAAAAACACTCTTGTGATTGTGAACCGGATTTTGTTAGGTTCACAATTATAAACTTTTGATGTTACCTATTGTTGGTTTTATTAAACTGAGATTATGCAAAACAAAGTTGTCTTCGTTGTTTTTTCATATAATATATGTAAGTATACTGAAATTGTCTTTGGATTAAAAATGAATGTAAAATTATATTTATCATCATTAAGCAGATTGAAATTAGCATCACACAATCTAACAGAGCAAAAACTGCTGAAACAATAGGTTTCCCTTTTGTTTTACTCAAAGGAAATGGTATTTATAGCGAAAAGTGGGATATCGAACGCATCACGAACGGATAAATTGGCATGTTAGGCACAACTGTAATGCTATTTATGAGAGTGTTTTCTTGCCAAAACAAAATTTTAATTGGTTGATTTGGTAATCGCAAATCCCTCATGAGACAAACTGTCGCGAGATATAGCACTCCTCTTTACTTAATGTACAGTTATACACATCAAAATGCTGACCACAGCTCTCGTGAGGGATAAAAAGACACTAACATTTACATGTAAAGCAAACGTAGTCACTTCCATCTACTCTTGATCAGTTTTTATATTTTAGTGTTTAGGTAAATTCTCCTCTCAAAGCAAAAGTAGCTCTTTGAATGGCTCTTGTAACCCTCCAGATCTCACGTTGAATTTCTGCTAGCCTTTCTCTTTCACTTGTGCCAGTTGACCTAGTCATAGAATCCGCAATCCCAGGGAAAAAATCCAATTTCTCTGCGTCGTTGGGAGGCCCAAAAACCTATTGAACAGGATTATAGAAACACAGTTTAAGCGTAATAATGGAGTAGTAATTAGTATTTAGTAGCAAGCATACAAAGGAGACAAATTACTAAACGATAACGATAAAGAACAAATTGACAGTTTAGAAATTGCGGCCAGAGTTTTGTTTCCAACAGAAAACTAGCATATTATCAATCTCATACATCAAGTTTGGAAGATGCAACAAAGAATGAACTATACTCTTGCACAATAGAATTCACATTTTGCAGAATGTTTCTAACTTTGAAGATAACTTTAAAAAGGTAAAGAGTTTTCCAGTATACAAAAAAGTAAATAAACAACACTCACAAGATGCTTGAACCACTGCTTTCCCTTAAGTCCATCTCCATCTAGGAAGGCTTTTTCAGCAAGCATTAATCTGTCATTCATAGCTCGTATTTTCATATCCACAAATTGACCTGAAGTTTCTACCAATTTAAGTTCCTGCGGTTCAAAACGAAGACAAATATAAACATATGGGTACATAGAAGACATTATAGAATTTTAAAAGGGATTCTTACACGCGCTGTGGTTATCTTTTTTCTTTACTTTACCTTTAATTCATCATCAACTTCATTGACAGCAGAAGCAAATTCTTGGATTGACGTTGTCAACGGATGCAGAGACATTTTATGGTCTAACATGTTGCTCAATTTGTCCCAATACAACTGTCCAAGGCAGGGGAAGAATATGAAATTACGGGAAATGATAAATATTGCGAGAAGCTACTTCATGAAACTGTCGTGAACTGTTTGATTGGCCCGTCAAACAATGATCGACCATGTTTTCCATCAAAATCAGGAGTTAAAGAGTTCTATTTTTTACAGAAACAACTTTTCCATTAAAATCGGGCGTTGGGTGTTCTCTTTTTTTACAGATAAAACACATCAGTTTTATGTATTTTCGCGAAGGTTTCTTCACTATGTATACCATTGCTGTAAAATTAATATATGAATATAAACGCATGTCTTATACTAGACTTCCGTTTTTCATTATTAAATAGCAACGCTAAATACAAATCAGTATCGATAATGTCATGGAATTGATATAAATACAAATTTATTAGGGAGACAGTAACTAAAAAAAAGTTAATTAAATAAGAGGTGAAGATAAATGCCTATACCTGTAACTCATTTGCATATGATAGGTAATTGAAAGGAAGAATGGAATCATCGGCCAGGCGAAGGGCTAGAAGGCCCCAAATTCCAGTAACTGATACAACAAAAAACACAAAAATATATTTTATGATTTCTGCACGGACTAAGGATTAAAAGTTTATCCAAAGAAAACCATTTTAAAAGCACAATAAGATGTTACTCGAGAAATCTTACCAGCAACATGACGCTGGAAGAGTGGATCTCCATACTCTGCCATCCAGTTATAGGAATCGAAAGCGGTGTGATAGACAGGAAAATCTGGGGAGAAAGGAAAGAGATTATTGTATCACATGTTATTTATTCTGATAGATTGTAGATATAACATTAGAAGCATATATTGTGCTGCAAACATTTAATTTTGTATTAAAAAACACAAGACATGCTCGAAGAGTCTGAGGAGTGATCATTATAATATATATGGTTCCTAGATGATTTGATTCATAGGATTGGTTTTTTAAATCATTCTACTCACATTGAGGCACTATTTTCAATAAATCAAACAGAATCCTCTAGTTCATAATGATGAGGTATGTGCCTTCTCCATAATAAATATCAATGGATGGAACACCGGCATGTTGCACAAACGGAGCAAAATCGGAATCATCTCTACCAAGCCTTTGAATCTGTAATCGAACAAAACTAAAGCTGCTAAGTGATGAGAATATGATATCACTTTTAATATACATGGCTGATATCGTCGTATATGTACTATTAAAACAGCACGACTGAATCGACGATTCATGGTTTCTACGGAACGTCCCAACAACAATAATGTCAAAAACAAATGTGGCAAAAAAGCAGATTAATAAATGCAAACAAATACTTGAAAAGCAGTAACAAAAGTGTTACATTATTGGCTCCATTGGTAGCAGCCCATGATGTGTATACTGATACACCCTTAGAATCAGGATCCTTGACCTGAAATTAGATTAAATGTAGTGTCATGTTTAAAGATTTGCATGCATTTTTTCATCTTTAACCTCTCATTCTTGCTCATATAATGACCTGGGTGTTGCGGTAGTACACCCCTTCCTCCTTTGATTTCAGTCACCACCTCCGTTCACGAAGAACCTTCTTTAATGATTTACCACCGTTGTGAGTATCTTTATCTTCTTCGGATAAACTTATGAGATGATGTGATTATTTTCAAAATTTTCTCAATTGTAATTTCTTTCTATGACGAAAGCATAACCAAGATGCACATGTTCAATATTTCTTATTGCTTATTATATTAACACGTTAATCAACAACATAACCTAATTTTATATATAAATATTGATCAACAATATTATAAATCGTAATCGGTCAATTTTGTTTTGAATAAAGACCGAATAACAAACATATGAGCTCTAATTTTAAGAGCAATAAATTTGGACGAACCAACTTAACATTAAACATCTGCATAAACACTTTTTTATTGAGTTTGATGAAATTAGGATAATGGTACAATTATTTTATGACTTAAAAGGATCAATTTGTAACTAAAAAAACTTAGAAAACTAACTTCTTATAATCATGTAACTTAAAGGACCGCATCTGGTATTTGGCCTAATACTTATTATCTATGAGTTTCAACATTAAATGCATTTTTTTTAATGAAATCAACAATATGACTAAACCACTACATAATTTTCTGTCTCAGGTACAAGTTGTATAAAATAGCAAAATAGAAATTTGTCTAAGACAAGAATTGGTGAATAAAGGTTTGTGATATGATGTTTTGCCTTATATTGTGTTGTTATGTCTTGTACAATTTTATCTAATACTTTTTTAGCATATCAAACTCACTCATATATTAAGATAATGACATTTAAAATAAAATACCTCTTAATATTAAAAAAAAAAAAACTACTTTTGGCATTGAACATGTTCCACGGAATTAGCTTACAAACATGCATACATGAAATAATAACATTGCCTAATTTTGCTGGAAACTTAGGGAAATGATATATGTGTGTCTTTTTGAACTTTTCTGGATTTATTGTTTAACATTAGTTCATTGAGTGTAAGGGTGGTAACGAACTGAGTCAACTTAAATAAAGTTTGAAGTTTGACTCGATAATTAATTCGTTTAATTTGGTTCATGAATCAAAAGAGATGAACATGAGCTGAAAATTAAGTTTGTTACTTAAACATGCTGAACTTGATCAATATTTATTTCGGCTCATTGGTTCATAAGTTAACTCGATTATATGTATATACATGTATGTGCGCGTACGCGCGCGTGCTTCCTCTCGCGTGTTATTTACATGTATTGGCGCACGTGCGTGCTTGCGCACACACTTGTTGAATTACATGTACTGGTTTTAAGGCCTGTTTGTTATGGATTAAAATAAAAGTGATTTTGACATGAAATAATTTAGAGATTTAATGAAAAATCAAAATCTATTTTGCGTTTGCTGTAATAAAAATCATTTTTTTTAAACAAATAATTTAGTTTGTTTGGATATAACTACATAAAAGAGATTTTTTGTTACAAAATTAGTTTAAACTTTTGAAACATATTTTTTCTCTCCTCTAAAAAAAATCTATTTTTTGAGAAACTGCTCCAACAACTTCTCATTTGAAGCTTTTTTTAGATTATTTTTAGATTTTGATTTTTTAAAAAATTTGTAACAAACGGATGCAATATTCTTAAAAGCGATTATTTTTTTAAAATAAATAATTTTTTTCTTAAAAAATCTATAACAAACAGGTTTAATTTTTTCTCTTAATGTGTAATTTTGAATTATTATTTTTGGTTTATTGTAGCTCTCTTTTTATTAGAAGTAGCATCTCCATTGGTGCTTCTGGCGCCGTTTTTGGACTCCTTGGAGCAATGGCGTCATAAGTTTTTACAATTGGGCATTAAATTCTAAAAAAGTAAAGGTAACTTCTAATTTTAATTTGTCTGTTTATCAACTTAAATTTACCTTTTAGCGATCTAACTTTGTGTTCTACGCTTTATTAGGCAGTAAGTCTACTCACTGTCCTTGTTATCAGCGTTGTCCACCTTGCCCTCGGCAAATTTCTGCACGTTGATAACATGGACCATATTGGAGGATTTACGGTTGGATCCTTACTTGAATTCATCTTGCTTCTGTGTCCTCAATATGGTCCATTAGAGCTCTGACATATTCATGATGGTGTTCGTCTGAAGGCGAAATACCAAGCATATCAATACATGTTGGGGATTATTTCTCTGATCCTTTTAATTGTTGTGTAAGGTTTATTTTTTTATTTTTTTAAGGAGTGTAAGGTTATTTCTTATTTGTAATATCATCATTTCCTTTTCTTTGTATGTTACAAACATTTTGAAGCAGCATTGCAACTAATTTGTTTAAATGCAGGTTATCGATTGGACTGGTGATGTTGTTTAACAACAGTTGAAGTGAGAGGGCTTCTTGTTTTATTTGTTGGTGGTCCAATTAACTTTTATTTCTAGTTGTTCACAATAAAGATTATTTGTGCCTCATTTTCTGGTCAAGTTATATTATTTATTTAGTCAAGTTATATTATTTATTTAGTTTGAAATGTAACTTTAATTTAAGGTGTTGTCTAGGGTGGAAGAGCTTGATAGGTTTCCCACCTTGAATAAGTTTAATTCTTTTTCATCTCTTTTAAGAAGCAAAGACCTTTTCAAAAATTACACAGAAAATTCGACAATAAAAAAAGAAAGAAAGAGAAAAGAGAGAATTAACAACCTTAAAATAAACTAAAAATAAAAAATGGAGACTCGTTACCAAGTAATTATTAATTAACAGCCGTTAACAACACATCAATGCTTAATTAAAGGTGCAATTATCATCAAGTACATAGCATGTAACTAGACTAGTTAACTTCAAATAAGTGATAAATACATATGAACATAGTTTTAAAACTCGGCTCAGACATCAACTCGTTAAGGTTATTGGGTCACTGGTTGAATCACGAGATCACAGGTTGAACCGCATAACTGAATCGGATGACTCGGTTGCATAATCGGCCTTTATAAAAAAAATTGTTTGTGTATTAAACTAGATAAATCAATATCTAAATCATATTAAAAAAAAAACTCATTGCTCATAAAATATAAAAATTTCACGTTACAAAAGACAAAAAATCACGAGACATTTAGACATAATGTTTTTCTAGAGGAAATAAACATCAATGTAAATAGAAATATGCTTAAATGCGTTTATATCATTATACAAATAATTATTCTTGGTTAAACACAACAGAACAATATGCGCAGTGGTAACTCTTAAGTCCCATAAACCTAGTTTGATTCCCTCACTTCATTCATTATGAATTGAATCCGCATTCCCTAAAAACAGAATTGAATCAGCATAAAAATCCGTATTAAAAGTAATCAGTAATATAGAAATTCCATTCACCCGGTTCAACCGAGTCAACCGGTTTCACCGGTTTATCGCCGAGTTGGTGACGTCACGCAAGTTTAGATGCACAATTGATCTAAAAAACTAACTGAATATGTGAGGGTCTAGTTTCCGAGTGGACCAGCCTGTCCGAACCGAGTTTTAAAACTATGCATATGAATATGATCGTTTTCTTTTTTGCAGCACAAGGTTCAATATACAATAGGTTGCACAACTAATTGTCTACATATGGGGCAAGATAGGTTATCTCTTGACAAATATGTGAATATGCAATCTGGTTGGTATGTGAGTCCACATCTTATTTTATATATTGTTTCATTATTTATATACCCCTCCAAACATATTGCACATTCTATTTGACTAAATGAAATATTTGTTGTCCTCGTGAACTTAACTTAGTTGGTAAGAACAGTGTATAATACATGCAAGGTCTGGGGTTCGAACCCCAGTTACCACAAAAAAATGAAATATTTGTTGATATGTTGTATGAAACCTCACTCGACCACTCTATTATGTGTCGCTCATACAGGAGCTCGTGGTGCGGCTTTTAGCATGCTTACACGTTTTAATGACTAGGTATATTACTAACAACACTAGAAAAATACCTAGTATAAAATCTATTATTAATTTTATATCTTCATCGTTATCTTTTCCTTGTTTAACATGATTTCCTCACATATTTTCTAGAGGGAAAAAATATTATCGTAAAGATTTCCTCGTGAATAATATTTACTATTTAAAAAAAATGGTTGGGTGTGTGATGGAAGATGACAGAGAAGCTAAAGAAACGGTAGCCGAGAAAGAAGTTTAAATAAACCAGCAATGAAATCCAACGAAGTGCAATTGTTGAAACTACTTGTATGTTGAAAAAATAAACTATCACTTTAAGGATGATGTTTATAATTAGAAAACTACCCCTTTAAGATATTACTTTTTGGATTAATTATTTAATCAGTAATTTATGGATTATTATCATTAATATAAAATATTTTCTCCGTTACATTTTGGCTCATCTACTTGTTATCAAATATTCACTTATCGGTCTATATATATAAACACTCATTTTACTAAAAACTTGTTCCCAAACATAAACTCATTTTTAAATTACTAAATACATTTATTATTTTTCCCTAAACATAACATTAATTAATAATATTAATTTGTCTTAAAATATGAAAATGTCAAATTTAATGCACGTAATGATTTTTATTAAGAAATGTGAAAAAGGTAAAAAGACTTGTATATTGAACCATAGAGATTATATTTTTTGAGGGAATAAGGACGAAGAGATTATAACAAAAGTTGACAATTTGCTTTATATTTAACGATGATAGATCCTAATTGCCCTTTATTTATTTATTTATTTTAAAAATACAATGAATGTTGTATTGATACTGGTACAATCTTAAAACCAAAAAAGTAAAATATTGGTACAACTAATGTAGTATTCATTTTCACTATTATTTATCTTTCAATTCATGGATGTTGATTTTCAATTTTGTATTGTGATTATTGTTTTTTCTTTTTATTTGTCACATCTATTCATTAATTTATATAGTGGGATAGAGACACAAGTTACTCTACTTTATAGATTGATTAAGTAGTTAGCTTTATTCAATTACTCCAAGCAATGCATGTATGTTATATGCATACATATGCAAATAAATATAAAACAAAACATATAGCAAGCTACAATGAACCAAAAACAATAATACAAAATTACACACTTAAACCACTATAGATGTAATTCAACATACATGAGTGCAAGCATGCATGCGCGCCGATACATGTAATTTAACACGCACAAGCGCAAGCGCGCGCACGCGCACACATGCATGCGCGCGCATACACATACATATATAATTGAGTTAACTTATGATTCAAATAAGCCGAATTATATATAGTTGAAGTTCATCTCATTTAGTTAACAAACTTAATTTTCTGCTCAAATTCAACTCATTTGGTTCATGAACTAAATTAAACGAATTAATTATTGAAAAGTTGTATAACTGATTGTCTATGTATCGGGCAAGATAGATTATTTGTTGAAAAATATGTAAAAATGCAATGCAATCTGTGTGGTATGTGTGTCCACATCTTAACTTATATATTGTCTCGTTATTTATATACCCCTCCAAACATATTGCACAATCTATTTGACTAAATAGAATATTTGTCGATATGTCGTATGAAACCTCACTCAAATCAAACCATGTATGTGGGTCGATTGCAAGTTCCTTTTGTCTTGGAGATTTACTTAAAGAGAAATGTTAACCAATGCCCCGGGGCACTAGTTAAGACCTTTAAAATGTAACTTTTATTTGAAAATTATATAATGAATGCATTGGAAATTGAAATGTTTGACTTTTTATGTAGAATAATTTCTTCTTTTAGAATGCTTAAAGAGTGTCCCAGGAGCACCCGTTAACTAAATGGGAGCTCTTTTAGAATTGAATTTGTCTTGGCTGCCATGTATGTGGGCTTAGGCAAAACCCTAAGGACCATATAAATTAACATTTATAATGGTAAGAATAAACTGTTTCGAAATTATTTTTTCATATGCAATCATTTGACCGGAATTCCTTTGCTATTTTGAGGATAAAAGGGGATTTATTTTAGGTTTTTTTCTAGAAATGGTTTGTTATATTTGCTGCTTCGTAATAGCTTTTTTGTCAAATTCGTAATTGATGAAAAGAAACACTGGACCAGTGAAGGGAGGTTTGCATTTTGACAATTCTTATCTCATCAACATTTCCGATTATATAATTCAAAAGGTTTAAAAACACCCTACATTTTTTTCTTTTAGATTTCATAATTCGAACCAGGTATGGAGAGTGGGAAAATAAATTGTCTTGCTTTTTTTCCAGAAGAGAAACAAGGCCCATATTTGCCGCAACCTTAAAATAGGCCTTACTAGAAAGAGATTAAATTGAGAGCCAAGATATACTCGCTATATTTTTTGACAATTAGACTGATTTGATTTTCCAACCGCTACTTTTTCATGTGTTTTGTGTGTAGCTGAAAGTCAAATTACAAATTTTGCTAATGCCACCTTAAAGCTCTATCAATGATTGGTCCTGAACTTGAAGGCGTTGTATCACCACCGTCTGATTGTGAATCTAAGAAGCTATAAGGTATGATGTCATTCATGAATGGTGATGTGGGAAATGGTGTCCCCTCGATGCAACCTATTTGTCCATTATTATTGTTTAATACATAGTTGTCAGTCTCGAGAGTATCATCAAAATAGTCGTTTTGATCATATGTTATAAGTGATCCTTGATGATTATTGCTTTGAAATTGCACCACGGTTCCACCTGTAGAGTGAGATTCAAAAAACAAATCAATTCATATAATTGAAGTCATTATGTCACGCTGAATTACAATTGTAAATTTACTTTTGAAAAATAGTTGTGCACGGTGGTCATATAATAGTTACACATGTAATTGATCACTATAATATACCTTGAGTTAACAAAGCAACGTTGTCATTCAAAATTTCATCAATTTCCTCCAACTCATTCCATCTAGCATATGCTTCTCTCACATAATTTTGTATGTAGCTCTGCTAACCAAATGAGCAATAGGTTAAAAATCAATGCATAGTAATTA
>Ga0209282_1002642_pt1 | contig 10422 bp, 9 predicted proteins | sample Mtrugardesep15_FD_187529 | JGI IMG/M metagenome (GOLD analysis project Ga0209282, IMG submission 187529) | Root nodule microbial communities of legume samples collected from California, USA - M. trunc garden sep15 (SPAdes) (version 2) | ecosystem: Host-associated > Plants > Roots > Nodule...
TTTCAACATGGTATCAGAGCTTGTCGAATTCAAGGGCCGCCTAAACCTATTCACGCACCAAGCCCAAAGAGTGCTGGGCATGAGGGGGTGTATTGGGAAAAACCCAAGTCCCACATCGGATATATAAGACTCTTGAGAGGAGGCAATCCTCACCTTACAAGCCGGTTTTGTAAGGATGAGTTAGGCCAAAATTTCAACATTGTGAGATACTCGCTAGTAATAAACACTTTCCAAGCCATATCACTACCCAATGAGAAACCCAATATACACCGTACACAACTTATTTGTACGGTGAGAGATGCCCACCACTGACTCACAATTTTCAAGCCATATCACTATCCAATCTAAAATAATCAACAAGTCACAAGCATAAACTTACCAAAAGTGCTTGCCCCTGCAGCAATGAGCTTCTAATTAATGTTAGAGCTTGGGGAAGAACTTTGTTTCTAACAGACAAAGCAACGCTTTGGCTTGACCTTTCGTCGCCCATTAGTGTGCAGCATAGTTCCAAGGCAAGAGCCGTCATATGCAAGTCAGAATCACTATAATACAAACAGCAAAAATAAGAGAAATAAATCTGGGTCAATCAATCCACAACACTGGTGTAGATGTACATATACTAGATTTGTAAGACAAACCTAATTAGTCCCGACAGTTCAACAATGATAACTTCATAGGCAGATAAACCAATCTTATCACCATAAGCAACAATGAGTGAATTCAAGGTTCCCAAGGTTGCCTGCCTTAGTGCGCGGTTAGCCTGTTTGCAAACAACAAGAGCAAATCTCAATTTTCCAATCCTTATGGTGGGAAACTCTAAGAAATTTGACTTCAAAAGCAAATGCAAGTACAACAAGAAATGTCAATAAAATACTACAAGATAATTAGCAGCTTATTGTGAGAAGAGTTGCATACTTTTCGTAGGAACGCAGTCAACTCTGCTACAACCTGCTCTAGAACACATGATAGATCTACCCGAAGTGGAGACGTAGCAATAACAGCAAATGCCTGCATAAGAAATACAGATAGTAAAGACAACTGCCACTCGAGCTAAATAGTTTTCTGGTCATCATCTAGGAGCACAACAAATATAGCACAATACCTTTCTCAAATAATGCATACCAACATACAGCCCTTTGGATTGGAAGTTCAATCCCCAATTTAATTTTAGGTATTTAGGTACATAATAAAATTTATAACAGACTGATTTAACCAATACAGTGATAGACTTATTTAACTCTTAATTGGATCATCACAGCTTAACTTAGTTTAGGGAATAATGGCAAAATTGTAAAGCAGCATAAAATATCTCGTGAAGATTCAATGGTAGCATCAGGCAGAGCCAAAAACCTATGATTAATTGCTAACTTCTTAAGTTAGTTTTTTTAGTGTTTTTAGTCCCTTTTCTGACTCCTGCTTCAAGCAGAGTAATAAATAGTCAACAACACTGGAGCAGTAGGTTAATCAATGAATATTGTGTGCAAAAAGAATTGAGATATATTTAACATATTGTTAGTTCACTATGCACTTCGTGAATTGCTTATGACAAAACAGTTGTGGCAAACATTTCGGTAACAAGTATCGTTAAGACAAACAAAATAGGTTGGTGAGGAAATACTTTGAAAGAAAATGATTTTATATAAATCAATAAAAGGGAGGGATGGCCAGCTTTAAAAATCCCCTCAACTATATAAAAACGTAGAAGCGAAATCCTAAAATTTGGGAACTGAACCTAACCACTTAGTTTGTCTGTGTTAGTAAGGGAGATTTAGTTAGAGAGAAGATTATGGGTATTTTGTTTAATGGGAGATTGGTTTTGGAAGGAGAGATCTGAGGCTCCCTTAATCAAGAAAGTTAAAGCTTGTATTCATCCTTTCGTTTCCTAACCTGGGTAGACACTTATCAAGGGTTAGGAAAATCTCTTCAATAACACCATATCTTCTTTTTCAATCTATCTCAATTCTCCAAACCAGTATCTAATCATTTTGTTTAGATTTTGAGAGGAACAGTTTGTATTAATTATTTCTATTCCTAACCTGGGTACATGGTACATACAGTCCAAGGCTAAGAAAGATCTCTTCAATAACACCATACCTTCTCTTCCATTCTATCTCAAATCACTGAACCTCTCTATCTAAACAGTTAGTTTAGATTTCGAACACCCCAACACTGGATCTTGTTAAGAAGGGAGTGGCAACCAGCAAAGGAAATCATGCACAGATGCCATTCTAATATTTCAGATGAACTCTAATTTTTAGATCTAGCGACTTTCCTAATAATAGCCTATAGCCTTTTCTTACCATTTACATTCTGCATCAGAAGTTGCTAGTCAAAGCTGTTTATAGAATTTTAAATTACAAAGTACAACGGGTTAACCTTGACAGCTGTAAGTCGGGTTATCTCATTTCCCATCCTATCAACAAGCACAGGAAGGCATGCAGGTAATTCGGCATTTAGATGGTCGCCAAATGTTGACACAATGAGGCCCATGCAGGAGATGGCACATTCCTTGACCTCCTGGAGAGGAAAAAGTTAATTAAGCATGATAAAAACATTAAATGAGTCATTCTAGAAAATAAACTACTAACCTGGTCCTGATCTTGGTTTATTAAGCGTGACATAATGCCATTATATATGGGATGGACGTATGGTCTGAAATCAAAACCAGACCCCTAAACAACAATACCATTCTGATTGTTAGAACTTAGAAGCAGGTATACCATTATTTCACAGTCCGAAGAGGATATACAAACACACCTCAATGTTAGGTCGCACAACACTAACAAGTTCTCCACACACCCTCAAGGCCTCTGCTGTGACCTTATAATATCGGTCACCAACAGCTGATAGCACAGGAGCAGAAAGAGCCTAAAACCAGAAACAAATACAATTATTAAATACTGCCATTATTGTCCACATTGACTGCCAAAACATTCCTTCTATTTAAGAATTTAACAAACAAATCTAAACCAATAGTGTGTGTCAAAGAACAAGTGTAAGTAAAGGATTTTGCTGTGGAAACCGAGGAATCGATTTCATAAAAGACACAAACTCTCGCATGAAGCCCACACAACATAGAATGCAGGGAAAGACAGTACTTACAACTGCCTGATGTATCTATTCACAGTAAGTAAACGACCATAGCGTTTAACGCTGAAAAAATTGTAGTTGTGGCAAAGCACAGATCAGAAAAACAATTAAACCAAAAGCTTGAACTATTGTCTATTGAGTAAAAAACAGCGCTTTTAGAAACTATAATATTTTATTCCATAGAAATTAAGTGACATAAATAGAAAAAGAAGTGAACCATGAACAATGAACAACAAAATAAAAAAGCTGATAACAAATTAAGAATTTCTTAATAACTTTTTTTTTAAGAAGCCAAACTAGCACACCGAATTGGCACCGGGGAAAATCGAGCCTGAGACCTTGAGAGGAGCACACTCCAAGGTCCCAATCCAACAGCACCCGGCCAACCCAAGTGGGTTGAATTTCTTAATAACTTATAACATGTATCCTCATAGTATATTGCATCCGTTTAGGCACTATGATTTCCCCTAAAATACAAGTGGTGAAACCAATTTGAAGAGTAAATAAATCAAACAAATCCTTATGCTGTTACCTTGATATAAGGATGGAAAACATCAGGAGAATGCGAAGATAATACCAATCGTGTAAATATCAGGGCTTCGATCTTCAAATTTGAGGTAGATGATTTGTCCTGAAAAGCAAAATAATGACAAAATAAAGAGCAATAGGAGAAACCGCGTGACTGAAGAAAGAAAAAAAATCTTTCGAATATTGCTTACATTTAATGCCTTTTCAATTCCAGGAATGAGTGACCCGATGTGGTCAGCAAGACAGTTAGGCAAAACAACCACAAGTTCTTTCAAAACAGAAAAGGCACCAACCTGCATAGACAACTATGATCAAAACCTTGAGACTTTAATGGATATCAACTTTTAAAGACCCACTACCTTTGTTTTGATAGATTTCTCACGCAACTGCCTATTGATGGATTTGACAATCTTTGACAGTTCTTGCTTCAACAACCATTTAGGACTGCATTGAATGTCAATGTTAAGACAGTTAATTTGTGCCACACATTGTAAAAACTGGGATTAACTAAAGGAAAACTTGAAGTGACTGCCACATTGAATAATCATATCGCTCTTGACAAAGCTTATTAACAAAACTATTAATGCAAAAATGGGTAATTTAGAATTTGGATGCATATTCATACATATACGGAACTGTGGCTAAATTATTAATGCAAAAATGGGTATTCTTTTGTAACTTTACCCTAAGGAACAATGTTCAGTTTTGTATCGTGCTATATCTTTAAAAACAGTAATGAAGTCATAGATACCAGTCGTAACAGAAGTTCTCTAAGATAACAAATGACATAGGTTACAGATCTCAAGGGCGCTACTGGTTCTTCTAGAAAACATCCTCTTGGAATGAGTGACAAAACTGAATGTTTATTTCATAGGAAGAACACTCCTTTTATAGGAGAAATGCATACTGTCAACTACTTAAATTAAGGAGTGACACACTCAACAATAAAAAATTCGATCTTAACAATAAATGGTGGATATTCGTATATCTTGATATCTTCTACACAACCATTTTATATATTTTACAGTTGTATAAAAGTATTATTTGACAGTGCATCTTAAGATTTAAATATACCGAGAAGGGTACAAATAATTAAACTAGAAAGCATGAATAAATAAAATAAAATTAGATACAATGTACTTCCAGGTTAGGAAAAACAAAAGCTACTAGCCTCGTTTCATTTGCATCAGTCTGTCCTTTTGTGACATTTCCAGTTTGACGTAAGAGCTCAATGAAAGTATTAAATACATCCATCTGCAACATAAGCATGTCAGATAAACAACCATGGGTCTTAAAAGACAACCAATCAATAAAAGACTTATTCTGACCTACCTTGACATTTTCTTCTCTCTCTTTAAATCTGTCAATCAGTTTTGGACAAGCCTGTAAAGCAGGAAGTCGAAGGATATGCAGTCATTTAACTAAAAATTATACAGTTTCTTTGAGATAAAAGAAATTTTATTGGAAGAACATGTGGATACAAAAATTCCTGATCAAACAAATCTAGTATACCAAATGTTTACTCACAGCCCAGAAGGATATCATGATGCAAGAATAGCAAAATTTCAGAAAAATAAAGAGAACAATAGTTTATTAAAAAATTACACAAAATTATGAATAAGTGAAAGCAAAGTTACCTCATCATACAGCTTTGAAAGCATCTCAGGACGAGAAACGATCAATGCGGCTAAGCATTTAGCTGCTGCTCTGCGCACTTTCCAGCTGGCATCTTCATCATCTGTATATTCATTTGCACTCTCTCTGGAAAATAATATTTGATATATGACATGATTAACAAGAAGAATATTGTGCAAATATAAATACCATACATGTAACCAACTGAACCAAATAGGCACATAGACACATACTCATCATCCTCCTCTTCATGACCTTCATCATCTGTATCCTCCTCCATGTTGTCAGTAAAGTTTGGGTCATAACTCAGATATGTCAGTGCCAGGTGAAGAATTTCATCACAATACACCGAAATGTCCCTAGGACACCTTAGGAGAAAGCTTTCTAGAGCCTACAGCAAAATTTCGACATTATTGAATATATAACTAATAGTGTACCATAAATATACATACAAACATTTCATAGTATAAAAATATGGATAATAAACAAATATGGCACCTGCAGACTGTACTCACGAAGCTCTTCATCATTTTCTGAGGCAGTAGTACAATAGTTAATAAGGACTGGAACTGTATCTCCAAGATGGGGTCCAAATCGGTAGCCAACTGCTCGACTGTAACACCAGATAGCTCAAATCTGTTACTACAAACGTTCTATTTTAAACCAGTGTTGTTAAATAGTGGCTGTGGGGGAAGACAACGCCATACCACGAGGTGTTATAATGTTAGTGATGTTATGTCACCATTTAATACAGTTTATATTTATCATGCAGCTAATTTTTTATTTGTATACAGAAGATTAAAATTTATAAATGGCACTGATTTATTTCAACCATAATGTGACTTCCACTGTTTGCCTATGTAGTGCAGTAATGCTGTCCGTGTCCGCTATATATGACATGGTGGCTTTTTGGTTTTTAACTACTTCCACTATCTGCTAGTGATAACACTATTTTCAACATAAAATAGAGACTGAAGCAAGAGGGAGAAAATAATGTGAAAGATATTGCTAACCTTATAGCGCCAATCATTTGTATATTTGTACGAGTCATATCAGACTTGGCAGCTTTATTTTTCAATTTGGTAACAATTTCAACTGTTGCCTTTGCCAGCAAATCATCTGACAAACTTGAAGAAAGAGATGCTGACAAGAAGAAAAACATGTTAACAGTTTTGCATTAATTGACAATAACATTTTTGACCAAAATAAAAGAGGCCACTCCAGGGTTGATACCAAACATCATTTAGTAAAACGATACATGTTTGGTTGATTGAGATCAAAATAACTGACTCCCAACCTTGTCCTTACAAATATCATTCGTCTTTCATGTTAGGTTAAAACATCTATGCTAGGTTTTAACTCTACAGTACAAAATAATCAAACATAAATCACTTCATTTAAAACTTAAATTTGGCCAAATTGATTATACAAAATCAACTTTATTCAGAATCATAATTATCAAATACTCATCACACAACAACTTGGAGAGTGCCTCACCTCCTCTCAAATATTGACTTTACTAGAAGCGATGAAAAGTCTTCTGAATTAGCTAAAAAATCAACACAAGTTTTACGACGAAGTTTCATTTAGAGTAAAAACATTTGAACACAATCTCATCATTTCAAACTCATTTGGGAAAATCAATTAATAGTGTCAAACTCATTGAAAATAACTTTAATCAGAGGCTCGTTGAAACTTGAAACACAAATCTATCTTCCAGTTACTGAATCAAAGTTGCCTCAGACGCAACAAAAAACTCCAACGATAGGGTATTTAACCAAGATGAAGGGAAAATAATTGAGAAAACTCAAACTGCGGAAAGTAACATCAACTCCCCGCTCATGAGGAAAAACAGAAGCCAGCAAATTAAAATATGTCTTACCAAGGCATGCAACAGACTTCTTACGAACCGTAGCTTGGTTAGAATTCAACTGAGAAAGCAGGGAATTTAACAATAGGTCATGATCAGGTGCCATTAGATTCCCAAATTTATGAAGGACGTCACATAAAATATCGAGACATTCACATTTAATCTCTGTGGTCATATCCTGTGAAAAGAACAAGAGTGTTAAGCATGCGAAAGAAAGAAAGAAAGAAAGAAAAGAAAGCAAAAGTAGATAAATGAGAAGGGAGTTAGTTAGTTACTTTGGCAGTAATTCCTTTGATCAATTGTGGAGATAGAATGGAAAGAATGGACTGTGCAAGGGATTGGGTAGAAACTTCAGCAACAACAGTCTTCAAAGCAATGCTAGCAGTGTCGCGATGCTGATCCTTGCCATTAAGTATTTTGTCACATAGTTGACTGGTCATTTCAACAACCCTAGACTCATTCATCTTCCTAACTAATGGAGCAAGACATTTAACAGCAAGACCAGAAACATCACCAGCAGCATCATCAAGCTGTTGAATGATTATATTTTTCAATTTAAGTTCGAGATCAGCATCAGCCCTAAAAGTTGGTTTGGTCAATTCATTAAGCAAATCAGATGTTGCCATATATCTGTAATCTTTATCCTTCCCAGTCATCTGTCACAAATAAACCTAATTAATTAATATCAACACACAAAAAAAAAAATAGTGTTAAAAGAAAAAGAGAGAGAGAGAGAGAGAGAGAGAGAAAGTGTACCTTTTCAAGAATACCAGGCAAAGCTAAGTTCGCCATATTTGCAGAAGCAGCGAACAACACTGTATGGTAATGAGTGAGTCGAGTCCAATGCTAGGGATTGAATTCAATTGAAAATAATCAAAATTAACAAAGATATGAATCGATTGTATTGAATTATAAAATCGGAGAAGAGAGATAGAAACGAACCCTAAATCGATGCGGCGGAATCGATCAAGCCAAATGCGTCTTTCTCTAAACTCACTCTCAAGTGTCGAACCCTTTTCTTTTCGTTTCGTTTCGTTTCGTTTTATAAACCCTACTTACTTGCTTACACCCAAATTTATTATGATTGCTATTTTCTCTTTCTCTTTATCTCTTTCTTTTTTTTTCTTTTTTAAGTGATGACCTAAATGATCCTTCACAAAAAGTTTTTCAAAAAACACTTTAGATTCAATTTAATTTCTCACAATATAAAACCGTCGTAGTTGAAAAAGACCACCCCAAAGATTTGGGGCCAAAAACGGTTAGCGGTGACCGTTGAATAAGTTTATTCTGTTTGATGGGTTAAAAGCATGAAATGTACTTACGTCATCATCTTCAAATAACGTATTTCTTATGGTAGCACCGTGAATAGTGCATAGTAGGGCCGCGCCCAATACACCAGCAACTCTCATCGTATGAAATGAGTTTAATGTCCAGTTATGAAACCCTTGGAAAAAGATAATGAAACAAAATACAGCTGTTACACCAAAACTAGGCTAACCTAGTGGATAAATTATGAATACATAAACAAAAACATCAATTGAACCAGAAAATGTGATTGCATTATAAGAGCGCAATTAAATAAATCGAGCAAGTTCAAATTGACATAATATAAAAGCTATCAATCTGAAAGCACCGTAGAGAGCAACAAATGTCCACAAACCACCTAATTGACAACAACGAGTAAAAGGTGGTACCTGTGATTAAGAAGTTACAACCTTTTAAATAGGAATTTGTCAATCCGTGAGTATACCATGAAGTTACAAAGGTGGTACCTGTGAACCAACCCCCACCGCAGAATAAACGTAGTCCACCTTCACTACCACAACCTCGGTGGTAAGACCATGTGTTCCCATAACACCACAATCAATACCTTTTCCGTTTAAATGCATGAAAATTTAAATGTTGAAGTTATGAGAGATGACGTGTTTAATGATGTAGATTGCTACATCGTAGAAAACTGATTAGAAACACTCTGAAGGGAATCCATTCTCTTATTCAATAGCGGGCATCATGTAAATAAAAGTTGAGGTTAACCAATTCTTTTGAACATCCCCTAATGAAACCACACACACCTTTGTTTCGGCCTCCAAAATATGCATTGCCTCGAGGAATTGATGTGTCCATCATGACTGTGAGGACGATTCTACTCCTATCTCGAATCATCGTCATACTCATAGCTGGTGCAATTAGCTTGTAACTACGTTTTTCCTTTTTCCAATGTTATGCATCATATTATTCGATATATTTTGGTTTTTGTATTTTTAATGAAGTGGAGCTTAATGTAGATTAGTTAATTGTCACTAATATTTTTATCGAATGAAAGAAGACTAATAAGATTGGAAGAACGACCATTGTAAAGGATTCGACGCTTAATTCAAATAAAGTGAAAAGTGAAGATTCAACACACATGTACCATTAACTAGTTATGTGAATGCTTTGACATTGGGTCTAGTGTAGGTTGTAGTTTGATGTTATATGAGTCTTGGTCAAGTCAAATTAGTTCGTCATTTTTCCAGCAAAATAAAACTAATTAGTCATTGATTAGACGATTTTTTTTTTTTAAGATTAGACGATGTTTTATTCCCTTGATTGGTTGGTAATTTTTTTTTATGGGTTTCGTCCCTGCCCCTCCATTGTTAAAAAAAAATGAATATTTACAATTAGTATCCGAGTGAAACATAATTACTAAATGTTTTTCTTCACTAATTTGTGTATATTGTTTCTTCATTTCGAAAAGTGTATTGTCGATCAGGCTGTATACTGATAGGAAAATCCGAAAATGTTCATGCCTAAGGCGTGAATATCAAACTGGGTTAATGCAGTATTTTTTTGATTTTTTATCTACAGATTAAAAGATTTTAAGGTTTTTTCCCTAAAAAAAATAAAAAAATTCCAGTTTTTAACTTTGTACTCTGGTTGTTTGCATATTCTTGTCAATTTGATCATCATTAAGAAATTAGATCAACCAACTGTTTTATGCAGTCAACATACTCGAGTCATGATCCAATGCATAGAGAAAAAATATAAGCATTTTGTTTCACTTTTGAGTTTTGGTCATCAAAAAGATAATCATATGAAGAATCAAATATCTTCTAAATAATTTATAAAGAATAATTCCATCTTAACAATCCGTGTTCAAATTTATGGTCAAGGAGAAAATTCATAAAAAAAAAAAAGAGTACAGTATGTATTCAATTAACTTATATTTCATAGCTTAATCCTGCATTTTTCAATCCAAATACGTCGACTCATTCGTGATTTGCAAAGTTTCAGCAAGTTAAATATGGACAGCAAATTAA
>Ga0209282_1002643_pt1 | contig 10421 bp, 5 predicted proteins | sample Mtrugardesep15_FD_187529 | JGI IMG/M metagenome (GOLD analysis project Ga0209282, IMG submission 187529) | Root nodule microbial communities of legume samples collected from California, USA - M. trunc garden sep15 (SPAdes) (version 2) | ecosystem: Host-associated > Plants > Roots > Nodule...
AATAGCACACATGATCGCGAGAGAAAGAAGATGAGAGGATACAAGAGGGGCAAAAGAGTGAGGGTAAAATAGGGATTTTCTTTACCAATAAGTTAATTTTAACCCAGCTTAAATTTAGGATAAAAATTACAAAGGAGTGATAGGATATGATAAATAAAAGAAATAATTTATCCTATCTTTTTGGTGCATCAAACAAAAGATTAAAGCAGAATAGGAAATATTAATCATATACTGTCTCTCTATTCTGACTATCAAACGCACCCTAAACGTCATAATACATGAAGAAATTCTAAAACATTAAAATTATTAACTTAGGTGAGAGTAACCGGTTGTAGAAAGTCATTTGTATAGGTCCAACAATGGACCCTTGTTCTTTTTGGTCAATACTAGGGGCTCCCATTGTTAATATGAATCTATGGATTTATATTTCTCTATATAATACTTAGCCTAGTCAATTATTAGAATCAAGAGGCTAATATCATAATCATATCATAATGTGTCCACTATGTTTTGATTAAGGCTATTATCTTGTAGTAATCTAGTCTTCCATCACTAGAATTATATATTGTGAAGTAGAAATATAGGTAATGATTTTTGGTAAACTCATGTTGACATTGTTAGGAAACTTATTATAATGGATGATATCTTTCACTAGAACTCATGTTAATTTCGATAAGTTAGTTTTACTTTTTAAAAAATCTTTTATCAATGCTCAAGAAGCAATAATTTAACATTTATTCAGCTAAGCATAATTTCCTTTTCACATCCTTTCTTGTGTTTTAAACAAATAAAGCATGTCACAGATACAATGTGGTAATAGGAATTCCAAAAAAAGGTTTTGGTCCACTTTTTGACATAATGTTACTTTCTAATGTTCCACATCAAATAAATTTTTGTCCCCTCTCCCTTCTCTCCTTCTCAAACCCTAACCGTTACCTTTTTTTTCTTCTTTTTTCTTGTCAGTCACCCCTCCGAATTGTTTTTTTCATCCTATCCTAATTGAATAAGTGATTTCATCATATTTTTCTATTTTTCGTTTGTTTTGTGATTTCGTCGTGACTCTGTTTGTTTTGATTTCTCGTCTTTGTGCGCTGTGTTTTTGATTTCTCGTCTTAGTGCGGTGTTTATTTGATTTAGGTTGAAAATTAGCTTTGAGCAAGTGCATATCCGATCAATGACAATGACTTTGACGTCGTCAACGTTGCAGATCCGGAAACATGAGTACTTCGGAGATCTGAATATAGTCATGTTAGTCATATTTATAGGCATAGGTACTCTGCCGTTTTATGCTATTAACATGGATGTTGTGAGTTTGTACACAAATTCATCCTTTTTGTTTTTAGCGAATTTAGATTTGTATTGTATCGATGTACTCTATCAATTTGAATGAATGAATATCGTTTATTTTTGTAAAAAAAAATAAAAAATTTGTCGGTCAATCTAATTGAAAACAAAAATAGAATTTATTTAAATGACAAACTGCACCGATTTTCAAGTAGGGTGCGTGAGAAAATATAAATTCTTCTCTGCCATATATATTTTTTTTTATTAAAAACAGTAAACTACAATCAACAATTTTCTATCGAAAAGAGACATTATCATGTAACAAGTAAAAAAAGAAAAGAGACATTATCATCACGCTGGAATTCGGATATTTACATGTAGTTGACGGTTCCACATTCACATAGTTTGAATTTCGACTATTCAATCTTAATTGATCGACTATAACCACATGATTAGAAAATCTTTTCGGCTGTAGGGTATCCACTAAAGTTTTGGTAGTGTTTTTTTTTTTTTAAATAAAAATAAAAGCGCTCATATCGTAAGAAAATTATATAGCAGATCATCATAAAATAAAAAAGCAAATTACTACTAACATACGCATTCATCACTTGCTCCCACATCAGTATCTCAATGCATGCAAGCTTCCTCTCAATTTCCAGTTTGGTCCACATAGTTTGATGTTGGCATTATCTTACAGTTTAAATAATATTATTATCTTCCTCAAGTTGGCAGTCATGAAATAATATTGTTTAAAACTAATTTACCTATATTTTTTTAAGAAACTAAATTAACTCATTCAAATTGACTTCAAAGAGAATCGAAACTAACACTTTGAAGAGGAACACACTATAAGGCCCCAAATAAACACCATCTAACCAATCCAAATTGATTAATTTGCCTCCTTTGAGAGGTCCATATGTAGTATTACATGAGGTAGTAGCAAACAAGAAAATGGAGAATCGTGTAGTTAAAATGTCCACATAATCACATATATAGCACTGTCATAGTATGGCTCCCATGCATGCATGTGCCGTGCTTTGTCTCTGTCTGTTCGTGTTCGTTCAATATTGACTTGACTTTTGAATATAATATCTTATTTTTGTATGTGTGGAGTTGCTATACTGGTATATAAATGCATGCTTCCTCTCTATTCCCACATAGCTATTGAACATAGAGAAAAATAAACGGCATAAACCACTTTCTTCTAAACCAAATGAAGTCTTTTTCTTTGTTGTTACCTTCACTTCTATACCTTCATCTTCTTTTTCTGTTTACCTTAAATTTAATAATGTGGTTTGGCACAAACAAAGTTGTGGCAATGGCTGCATTAGGAAACCAAACAGATCATTTGGCATTGCTCAAATTCAAAGAATCAATATCAAGTGATCCATATAAAGCTCTTGAATCTTGGAATTCTTCCATCCACTTCTGCAAGTGGCATGGAATCACGTGCAGCCCCATGCATCAAAGGGTTACTGAGTTGAGCCTAGAAGGATATCAGTTACATGGATCTTTATCTCCCTATGTTGGTAATCTCACTTTTCTGATAAATCTCAACCTTCAAAACAATAGTTTTTCTGGAGAAATCCCACAGGAGTTGGGTCAGTTGCTACAACTGCAACAACTTTATCTCCTTAATAACTCGTTTATAGGAGAAATTCCTAGAAACTTGACGTATTGCTCCAATCTCATAGACTTGATTTTGGGAGGGAACAAATTGACAGGGAAAATACCAATTGAAATTGGCTCTTTGAAAAACCTTCATTCATTCGCCCTTTTCGGTAACAATTTAACTGGAGGGATCCCTTCATCCTTCAGGAATCTTTCATCCTTAACGCGTTTTACGTGTGCTTCTAACAAATTAGGAGGAGATATTCCACAAGAAATATGTCGCCTCAAAAACTTGACATTTTTATCTTTTGGTGAGAACAATTTTTCTGGTAAGATTCCATCTTGTCTTTATAATATCTCATCACTTGTTGTCTTTTCAGTAACAAACAATAACTTTCATGGCTCTCTTCCACCCAACATGTTCAACACCCTCCTTGATCTCAAAATATTAAATTTTGGAGGAAATCAATTCTCAGGTACAATCCCTGTTTCGATTGCAAATGCTTCTGCCATACAATTACTAGACATAGGAACAAACAAATTGGTTGGACAAGTTCCAAGTCTAGGAAATTTACAACATCTTGGCTTGTTAAATTTGGAAGAAAACAATTTAGGTGACAATTCAACAATGGATTTATAGTTTTTAAAATATTTGACAAATTGCAGCAAACTACATGCGCTTTCCATAGCTGTTAATAATTTTGGAGGTCATTTGCCAAATTCCATAGGAAATTTCTCCACTAAACTTGAAAAACTATACCTTGAGAGTAATCAGATATCTGGAAAAATTCCTGCAGAATTAGGACGTCTAGTCGGCTTAACTGTTTTGTCCATGCCACTTAACCAATTTGATGGAATTGTTCCATCTACTTTTGGGAACTTCAAAAATATACAAATTTTGGATCTAAGCAAAAACAAGTTGTCAGGATATATACCACCCTTCATAGGCAATCTCAGTCAATTGTTTACATTGGCTTTACCTAGTAATATGTTTCAAGGAAATATTCCTCCTAGCATAGGAAACTGTCAAAAGTTACAATATCTAGATCTTTCTGATAACAAGCTTAGCGGATCCATACCTGTAGAGGTTTTTCATATTTTTTATTTATCAATTGTATTGAACTTGTCACATAACACTTTGAGTGGTAGCTTACCAAGAGAAGCGGGTATGTTAAAAAATATTGACATGCTAGATCTCTCTGAGAATCATCTATCTGGTGATATTCCTAGAACAATTGGTGAATGTACAACCTTAGAATACCTTCAATTGCAAGGGAACTCTTTCAACGGAACAATACCATCCTCTATGGCTTCTCTCAAAGGTCTTCGAAGTTTAGACCTTTCAAGAAATCAATTGTCTGGATCAATTCCTGATGTTATGAAGAGTATCTCTGGTTTGGAATACTTGAATGTTTCTTTTAACATGTTGGAAGGCAAGGTACCAACAAATGGTGTATTTGGAAATGTATCCCAAATAGAAGTGACCGGAAACAAAAAGCTTTGTGGAGGTATTTCCCGGCTACATCTACCACCATGCCCTATCAAGGGTATTAAACATGCAAAAAGACACAAGTTCATGTTGATAGCAGTGATAGTTAGTGTGGTTTCTTTTCTTCTCATAGTTTTATTTATCATAACTATCTACTGCATGAGGAAAAGAAATCCAAAGCAATCTTTTGATTCACCAACAATTGATCAATTAGATAAGGTTTCATACCAAGAATTACTCCAAGGAACAGATGGGTTCTCGGATAAAAACCTGATCGGATCAGGAAGTTCTGGTTATGTGTTCAAAGGAAATCTTGTGTCAGGAGATAATGTTGTTGCAGTAAAGGTCTTAAACCTCGAAAAGAAGGGAGCTCACAAGAGTTTTTTTGTTGAATGTAATGCACTAAAAAATATTAGACACCGAAATTTAGTTAAGATTTTAACATGTTGCTCTAGTACAGATTACAAAGGTCAAGAATTTAAAGCTCTGGTTTTTGAATACATGAAAAATGGAAGCTTAGAACGATGGTTGCATCCTAGGAATTTAAATGTAGAGACTCCAACAACATTGGACCTTGGTCGTAGATTAAACATTATTATCGATGTTGCTTCTGCATTACATTATCTTCATCGAGAATGTGAGCAATTGGTCCTTCATTGTGATCTAAAGCCAAGCAATGTCCTTCTTGATGATGACATGGTTGCTCATGTGAGTGATTTTGGAATAGCAAGGCTCGTTCAAGCCATTGGTGGTACCTCTCATAAGGAAACTAGTACAACTGGAATAAAAGGAACTGTTGGCTATGCTCCTCCAGGTATATATGTTCTAAATTCTTTAATCTCCTATTGTTTCATTCAATCCTCGTATGTTTTAGTATAAAGTTAATATTACACTAGGGACATATTATTTGTTAAGAGGTAATCTCAAACTCCATGAAAGTAGAAAATAAGCCTTATATAGAGTGATAAAGAATTATATTATTCACAAAATTTGAGTATTAGAATGAATTACTATAGCTTTATATAGAGGGTAACCAACAACTCTAACTCAGCTACAGTTACTAACTAACTATACCTAACCAATACAACTAACTAATTCTGTTACAACACTTAAAATAGTTATATTTCACACAATTACTTGCTACACAAGTAACACCTATATCTCAAGTTAATTATCCTTTTAACAGTATTAACACTTTTTGGTACATGTTTTAGAGTATGGAATGGGTTCTGAAGTGTCAACAGCTGGTGACATGTATAGCTTTGGAATCCTTATGTTGGAAATACTTACCGGTAGAAGACCCACCGATGAAGTTTTTCAAGATGGTCAAAATCTGCATAACTTTGTCGAAACTTCATTTCCTCGTAACATTATAGAGATTTTGGACCCACATCTTGAAGCAAGAGATGTAGAAGTAACAATACAAGATGGAAACCGTGCAATTCTTATTCCAGGGGTAGAGGAATCCTTAGTTTCACTTTTTAGAATTGGACTTATTTGTTCAATGGAATCACCGAAAGAAAGAATGAATATTATGGATGTTACTCAAGAGCTTAACACAATCCGAAAGGCCTTTCTCGCTGGTAAGATAGACTCATTTATTTATATGCATATTTGAATCATACAAACTCGTTAGTTGCTTATGGAATTAAAATTTGAATTTCAGGTTTTCGTACTCCTAGTAATTAATGTTGAACAACATTTACAAGTCATTATGGAAAGAGAGGTTTTACATCATGATGAGGCAATGCTTAGTTTACTGGTTTGCTATTCACTTAATTCTGGTAGAAACATTTGATTCTGTGCAATAGTTTTTGTAGATTTGTCTGCAACATTCTAGTTTCTATAAGTAAACTATATTGTTTGTATTGCTTTCTAATTCAATGAAGCGAGGATTTATATACTTCTCCCGTAGTTATGTGCAATTGTGTTCAACGTAGATTTGTATGCAATCTATTATGTTATCAAAGCCTAAAACAACTCAAAATTTAACAGAAAGCAAACATTTCAAATTGCTTCTATATATTTATAGTGAGCATATAATAATCACAATTTAATTTATAAATCTAATATACAGAAAAATCATATGGGGAATTTGTTTCAAAAACTTCTGTTATTCCTGATCAACATTTTGGAAATTGTATTCATAGTTGCATAGTGAAATATGGAATTGAAGCAAATGCTTATGTTGCTAGAGACATTGATACTAGAAATCGGGTCCATCAGCGTGTCCGCAAGGCTGGTGATAATCCTTTTATGATCACATCTAATAGTAATGTCATTCTTGCAACTTTAATTCTTGAAATGTATGCAAAATATGGTATCTTGAATATTGTAAGACTTGTTAAAAAAATGTCGAAGAGAAACATTTTTGCTTGGAAATGTTACCATGGTGAATATTGATTAATGCTTATAGTCAATATGAGAGGGATAGCAAGCCGCTTGATCTCTTTTTCGACATGTTGGCTGACGACCATTGTTCTGATTAGGCTACTTTTCTGAGTGTTTTGAGTGTGTCTGTCTATCAATGCGCTTTGACATTGAAAGAAACTGTTCATGCTTATCTATTGAAAAACAACATTACAAGTTACAACAGATATTGTCCTGGCAGTTGCTCTTATGGAAATGTTTACTAAGAATGGTGAATTAGGAAATGCACTAAAGGTTTTTAATAATAGTTTAGAAAAGAAAGATGTAGTGATGTGGACTAGAATGATAATGGTTTAGCCATACACGGACATGGAAATTATGAAGTAAAGGTCCGTATGAGTATGTTTCAAATAATGCAAGAGGATAGTTCTCTAGTCCCTGATCATATTACTTACATTGGAGTTTTATTTGGTATCGGAAAGACCAGTTTTTAGTACTTAAGGTGATGGAAGCCACCATCACTATGCCGCGCACTCGTGTTTCTCCATTCGGTCCAACTTCCTCCCTCTCCATACCGAAACTCTGTATTAATCATTGAATCAGTTCCTCCAGTCAACAAATAATCCAAATAAGATGTAGCAGCCTAATATGTTACTAGAAAAAAATCCGCGCAAAATTGCTTAAAGAAAATGACAGAAGATTTTTCGTAGAATTGATTTGATATAACGCTCAAGATCGTTGTTGATTGGAACAAAGAGATGACATACAATAAGCAGAGTCCAACTTCTGGAGTCCAAGAACGAAACTCTCTTATTTTTCTGCAAAGTGATGTATAAAATAGTTTGCCTTTTCATATCTAGCTGGAATGAAAGATACCTCGGCTTCTACCATTGGCATTGTTTTGCTTAGCAGGAACTAGCTCGACCATATAGCTAGTGTAGGAGACAGTAACCCATCCATTTTTCTTCGCCATTTACTCTTCCTTTCTTCAGATAATGGTTCCAAGTTCCACAGCTCAACAAAAATAACAAGAGCTTATGGTCATATAAGTACATAGATTTGGCTATAAAATAAACCAGAAGAAATAAAGAAATGAATAAGAAACTGACCATGTACTCTTGCAAATGAAATCCTATGATTCTATTAGTTTAGAGATTTTTATGTTTTTGGCATTTGATGGAATTTGAATATAAAAAATTATAAGCTTCAACGGTGTGTACATAATACAGATTCAGTTCAGATGGTTTGTTAGAGCTAAACTTTGGCTATGCTCCTGGAGGTATGTTCTAAAACTCATGAGCCTAACTTATATTGTTTCTTTGAATTCTTCTATAATTTACTAGTGGCATAGTATAAGAATTCAAAGAAACAATATAAGAATATGCTACATGTTTTAGTATTAATAGTTTTTGCTACATGTTTTTCTATGGTCATTTATGGAAAGAGAATTATATATGCTTGATCTAGTTTGTAGATGAAAGATGTGAGGTCACCAATTTTTGACTCAACACATCATTGAGAGATGGTTCATATGCAATCCTTTTTTGCTTGTGTGACTGAATAGCACGATGTCAGTGACTTTAAACTTGTAGATTCAGACCAAATCCTAAAGCATAGTTATCAATGCTATTATATCTATTAGAACAGCTTGACTTTTGCTGCAACAGAAAATATCAAAGCATAACCATTGAAAAACGGGTCCTCCATAACCTTGCAACAATCCTGGTAACTTTCCAATTTTCAAATAACGTCCTACTTAGTGAGAGAATGTAATAATTTGTAAATAAACATTGGAACTCACACTGATTGAATCCAAAATAAAAAAATCTCCAAAATTCCTTCAAACAAAACTGTTGTAATTGAATCTGAAATGATAGAGGTGGGTGTATGGGCCAAAAATGTTTAGAAAATCGATCTTCATGTTCAAGTCAAACGAAAGTGAGAATGAAGTTGTTTGAAGGGTGAGGTTGATGGACAAAGTGGATACTTTAGGAATTGAGCTTAGGTTGATTAAGTTTTTGACAGTCATGGTTTGCTTGTTTGAGTTTGTGAACATGCTTCTGAATTGTACTAGACGTGTGTAATGTTGTAATGAAAAGAGGTTGAAGATGAATCTTCATGTAACCTTTTCTGTCAAAATATTTACATCAGATTAGTCCTTAAATTTTATGGCTATCAATCAAATCGATCCCTAAATTATGTTAAAAAACATCAAATCAGTCCTTGAATTATATAACTAACTATCAGTTTGGTCCTTGAAAGGCAAGCTTTGCAGAACAAAATACAAAACGCAGAAAACACAATTTGATCTTTGCAGCATTTACAACACTTGCAACATCAACATTTCCACCATTTGCAGCATCAACATTTACAACATTTCCACCATTTACTGCATCAACATTTTAGCCTTTCCACCATTATCAGTATCAACATTTTTTGCATTTCCACCATTACAAGCATCAACATTTTCTACATTTCCACCATTACCAAATATAGTAACCAACCAGAACAAAAATCATCTTTCTATTTTTCTAAACCGAAAACCCTAATAAGACTAATCTAAACAACCAAAAAAAACTGAAAACTTGAAAACAAAATCATTAAAAATGAAAACGAAATCATTAAAAGTAAAAACGAAATCATCAAAACTAAAAACGAAAATAAAATAAAAAAAAGGGCCAAAAAAATGGTGAAAACGAGCAGGAGGAGAAGGTGAGATGGACGTGAGACTTACCTTAACCAAAGACTGTTTCGTTCTTCAAAAACCCACCGTTGCTCGCCGGCGATGATGATGATTTTGGAGAGGAGAAGGTGATGAACGTTTAGCGGGAAGGAGAAAGGTTGGAGACTGTTTTGATGGGTCTGACTGAAATTTGAGGGTGGAAGGTAAGGATAAAACAGGGATAAAAATGGAAAAGCAGAAAAAATTGCATTTGAAAAGTGAAAACTGGATTTTTTGCGTTTCCATCAATTTAGTCCTTGTACATGTGGTTTCTTTTTTGACACGTGTACAAGACAACACAACATGTAGGGAGCCAGCTCAGCATCACTAACAGACCTTTTGGACGGAGGGACCATTTTGATGGACAGAGAGAAATTCAAGGACAAAATTGATATTTCGCAAAATTTGAGGACGATTTTGGTTGATGCTTTAAAATTCAGGGACGAAGTTGATGATTCTTTTTCTTTATCATTTAAAAAGTAGAACAAACTATATGAGTTTATTTATACTTACGTTTTCATTATTCCAATTATACTCTTAAACAACTTTTTCTATAACAAAGATCGTTCTTCGTGTCATTGAAAAAAAGCAACAAACAGTTATATTTTTACTTTTAATCAAAACCAAAATTTCATAAAAAAGAATAACGTTCATAATTTTTAAACGTTAGCGCAATAAAAAGAGCGGAAAGACGGACACGGTAGTATTCATAACAAAAGTGGGTCTAAGTTAGCAAATTGTGTTTAAGTTAACAAATATTTTATAAAAAAGTTACTAAGTTAACCCTCAAACTATTGGTTGTAAATAATAAAGATGAATTGTATTTTTGTCTAAATAAAAAGGTGCACACCTGCTAACTTGGACCTTCGTGTTTTTTGTTGGTTTAAGTTAACAAATATATATATATATATATATATATATATATATATATATATATATATATAT
>Ga0209282_1002644_pt1 | contig 10421 bp, 6 predicted proteins | sample Mtrugardesep15_FD_187529 | JGI IMG/M metagenome (GOLD analysis project Ga0209282, IMG submission 187529) | Root nodule microbial communities of legume samples collected from California, USA - M. trunc garden sep15 (SPAdes) (version 2) | ecosystem: Host-associated > Plants > Roots > Nodule...
CTCCTACTTGTCTCCAAAAAAAAAACAACTCAACTTTTCTGAATACTTAACATCCAAAACTAACATAAGAGACCACAACGACCAACAAATTTATAGAGTCAAATGCGTTTTTGTATTTGCTCTCGAAAAATGAAATCGTATCTATATCATCAGGATGTTGTCAATTTACGACATCCTTTAATCACTATTATAAACACATATTTACGTTTTAAATTCAATGAATAATTAATGTATGTGGTCTATAATAATCAAATTAATTAAAAATTTAAAATGGGTTTTTCAATATTGACCCAAGAGTAGGAAAGGGAAAATAAAAGCACGTAGCACAAAATGTGTCTCTTATCTAATTTTATGATAAAGCAAGCAATGAATACTCAACTTTTCCACAAAACCATGAATTGTTTCCCTTTCTTCATTTTACAATTGTTGTTCCTTTCGTCTCTTTTATCTCTAGTCTCTGCCTCCAACGACACTTCTAAACTCTTCCAAGAGTGGAGCAAACAGCATGGTAAAACATACCCTTCGGAAGAGGAAAAACGTTACAGGTTCAAAGTGTTCGAAGACAATTATGCTTTTGTCTCACAACACAATCAAATGGGAAATTCCAGTTATACCCTCTCCCTCAACGCTTTCGCAGATCTTACACACCATGAATTCAAGACCACTCGTCTTGGCTTTTCACCTTCTTCGTTGTTAAGATTCAAATTCAACCATTTTGAAGATCAAGAATTAGATGATAATGGTGTTTTAGAAGTTCCTTCTGAGATTGATTGGAGAAATAGTGGTGCTGTTACTTCTGTCAAAGACCAAGGAAGCTGTGGTATTTGTTTTTTAATACTACAAAAATAGGGATAAAATTGAATTTGTTAATAATCAAATTGAAAAGGGGGTGTTCTAAATGCTCAATTTGTATGTTATTAGACAGCTTTTAAGTTTGTAAGGTGGGGTTATTTGAATTGGGATGGATTTTTGTGTACTTAAGATTATAATTTTTTATTTTTTTATAAGGATGTTTATTGTTTATATGCATAAATAGATTGATGTTGAATACTTGGGGGACATAGAAGGTAGCCTCTAATGCAAAAGAAATTGTTTTGTAGTACAATTTTGCAACTAGGTTATCTAGACTTAGACTTGTAAACTGTAGTTGTCATCATAGTTTGTATTAGTAGAGAGTGAGGCAAGTTTTGATAAGTTTTTACCTTATGGAAGCTTTTCAACTACAATAAGTATTTAGGTTTTACCTCATGATGAAAAGGCTTGTTTTTATGTTTATAGGTGTGTGTTTATAAAGAAGTTAAATGAGGGAGCTTATGAGAAAATGTGAGGCAAAGTTGATACAGAAATGATATTTTGACAGCATAAATGTTGTCCGACACTGTATAATGTTGCAGTATTGTGTTTTTTTTATAGATTTTTTTCTCTATCCTAGATAGATCTACAATTGTGTTGGGTGTATTTTTTATATGGTCTACACGTATAGTGTCGGATTTGTGATTTTCAAATAACACTACTCAAGACCTCAACTTGTTCTCAACCATGACTTAGAACACTCATGATTATTATAGGATCATTTTGCTTTATTTCATTAAGCATTGGAAAACTTTATTTAAAGTAGCTCTAGATGTATGTCACCAATACTATTCTATGTATATTATGCAGGTGCTTGTTGGTCATTTTCGGCTACCGGCGCTATCGAAGGGATAAATAAAATTGTGACAGGGTCTCTTGTGAGCCTTTCTGAACAAGAACTGGTAGATTGCGATAGAACTTATAATAGTGGTTGTGATGGTGGACTCATGGACTATGCATACCAATTTATCATTGACAACAAGGGGATTGACACCGAGGAAGATTACCCGTATCAAAGTCGTCAAGTGCTTTGCAAAAAAGACAAGGTGTTTGCTTGCTTTTTAAACAATAAATTGAATAAATTTTTTAATCTGTCAACATGCATATAGATTTCATCATCGTTCACTTTAACTTCATACATACTCTATTAATTTTGTTGATATTGGTCTTTATATGCCTTTTCCTCACCTCTAATCATACAGTTAAAAAGGCGTGTTGTTACAATTGATGGTTATACTGATGTGCCTCCAAATGACGAGAAAAAACTACTAAAGGCTGTTGCAGTCCAACCTGTTAGCGTAGGCATATGCGGTAGTGCAAGGGCTTTCCAGCTATACTCAAAGGTTGAGCTCAATGGTCAATATTAGTAACATAGGTTCACCAATTACTATTGCGAATTTGCAATAATATGTTCTTATTTTGAATTCAGGGTATCTTCACTGGACCATGTTCAACTTATTTGGACCATGCAGTTTTGATTGTAGGATATGGTTCGGAAAATGGAGTAGATTATTGGATTGTAAAAAATTCATGGGGAAAATCTTGGGGAATGAATGGTTACATACACATGTTGCGAAACACTGACAATTCTGCCGGGTTATGTGGAATCAACATGTTAGCTTCATATCCAACCAAGACCAGCCCCAATCCTCCTGTCCCACCTCCACCAGGTCCTATAAGGTGTAATTTGTTTACTTACTGTTCAAGAGGGGAAACATGTTGTTGTGCCAAGAAATTTCTTGGAATATGTTTCTCTTGGAAATGCTGTGGTAAAACTTCTGCCGTATGTTGTAAGGATAAGCGTCACTGTTGTCCTCTAGATTATCCGATTTGCGACACAACAAGGGGCCAATGTCTTAAGGTTTGTACGAATTACCTCCTTTCTATACTCATCATTAGTAAATGGTCCAATGTTGAACAAATTGGTTGATAGATTTGTCGATGTTGTTAAATAGCGGCTATAGTAGCGGAATTTGAACAATAGCCATTGTTTCGGGATACGCTATTTAGTATAAAATGTTGCCAAATAGAAGCTATAGCAGTGCCATAACACTGTTTCATGGCAGAATTTAAATGAACCACTATAAGCTGATTATCATGTTGCTGGCTGCAGTTTTTTTTATTTATGAATACTGACTTTAGTCTATAACTTTCAGAGAATTGCAAATGGGACGACAACAATGTCATCCAATAAAGAAGATACTTTCCATCAGGCAAGGGATTGGAGTTCTCATTGAGTATTTATCATTCACATTACTTATTTAATCATCTCCGATTGCTATTCAGTTTGCACTTTGCATTACTGTGTGTTATTCTCTTTCTAGCATTCAAATAGGATACGAAAGGAAACAAATCATAGTATGTGATATTGATAGGTTAGAGAATGCTTGTATGATCTGAATGTAATACTAGAGAGGATGCATCTGTGTTTTGAAATGTATTTCTCCTCATTGTTTTATTAGCAGAGGATTTAAAGCAAAGACTGTATTGAGTCTCAGAAAATTTTCATGGATCTTACTTCTTATGTTACTTTTAAATTAGTTTAGACTTGTATGATGACATAATTCAAGTTTGTGCACCTCAAACCCGAACAACTTGAATTTCATCATCAAATAAAATGTTTGTCGTCAACTTAATTGGATTTTTTTTTTCAAATCAATTTGAAATCAAAAACCATGATTTTAGTTAAACTGAATAAATTTTGCTTCTCTATCAGGCTAAAACGTGCAGGGTGTAAATTAACCATGCCAATAAAAGAGAATAACAATTTCTATTACAATAATGCAGCAAACCACTTTGTGAAATTTTCAGGAATAGTTTTATTTGGAACCAGATATGTCTGTAAAGAGTACATGTTTGCAGTACAGTAGGCTATATAATTAATAGAGAAACTAACATAATGGAGTTGATATACATTAACCTCGTTTCCCTTTACAGTAATTCAGATGAAAAAGCTTCATTTAACTTGATCAAAACTTTCTAATGAATCGAACACTAAAAAGTTCATCAACTTGCTTCGGGCACTAATCTTCAGTAATCAGTGCCAAAAAAAATAAATTAGTATTGTTACAATTTTTTTTTACTTCCCTCCTTCTCTTTATGGAATAGAACACTGGAAATTTCGCTACTTTTGATGCTTGTGGTGTTTTTAAATACCCTTGCAGATCTTTGTTTAAAGCTCTTCTCCTTTACATTATTTGTATCACACCTATTTCTAAATTGTACATTTTGACGTGTGATGCCATTGATGCACATAAGTTGAAAAATCAAATTTTTAAAGTTGATGAGTTGCAGACTTGAATGACTAGAACGACAAGCTTCCTTCCACCTGCCTCCATTGTATATTTTAGTTATATTTGTTGGTTAGGAGGACGTCACATAGAAATGAAGACCGAAACATAACTACATAAAAGGACACTTCAAAGCAAAACATTATTGTTTATGAGGTTCTAATATTAATGGCTGAAAATGGCTCCAAAATATACATTACATTCCGATTGAAAAATTCGACGTCAGTCAGATCGACGATGTTGTATGGTACGAAGTGTTAGACGGTTAAGAATCAACACAAAAATCAAATAAGTGTAGTAGAGATGAGAATGTTGTGTTGGATTAGTGGTAAGACTAGACAAGATATTAAAAATGACACCATTAGAGAGAGAGAGAGTGGGGGTAGCACATATAGTAAAAAAGTTGGTAGAAAATAGGCTTAGGTGATTTCGACACGTAGAGAGAAGACATGTAGATGTTGTCTTAAGAAAAGTAGATCAAATGAAGGAGAGGCGGGTCAAAAAAATGTAGAGAAAGACATAGGAACTATAAGATAAATATGTTTTTTTATAGTGTAATTTAATTCAAGCAGTCGACTATTCACTTAGTAAGATAAGGAGTGGTTGTTGTTGCTGCTTATGATTGGAAAATTCAGCGTGATTAACGAAATAACAGGAAAAAAATGCACAAATTGAACTAGGATGGCATTCATGTGCTTCCTATTTCAAAAACAAAAAAAAACTACCAATATTTCCGACAACTTCCAACTACAATATTATGGGAAATCTATTTAGAAAGGTTAAACCAAGAATGATGTATATTTTAAATTTATGGAAACATCAAAGTAATTTTGCTCTGTTTGCGTATAAGTTCAATCTGTCTGTTTGATTGTGTGTGCTTGCAGATGCGCAGCCTTGCAGTGAAACTGCTCATTCTTTTCAAGATCTGGAGTTTGGATTGGAGTTTAGGTATAGACACATCAAAGTTTTTCTTTAATCCTTTTGGACTCCATTATGATTGAATGTGATGCATTTTTGTAGGATTGTAGAAGAGTCTCCCGTCTACTGTATAACCTTATGACAGTCAAGTAACATATATAACCTTATGTCACACTAGTAACAACAGAGGAGAAACTTTTAATCAAAAAACAGAGGAGAAATATGAATGCTCTACAGGATCTCTAATACAAGACAGAACTTATACAAGGAGTCGAGGAGAGACCTAAAACACTAGGATAGCAAGATACAAAATTGATTGTTCAAACTTTTATAAAACCATGGCCCAATTAGTGACCCCAATTAGAGAGCATATTTCACCAGAGACCATTGTGGAATAACAAACCAAATGAGATGTCGTGACTGTAAAATCACGCCAACCAACCAAAACGCTTGTTAAATCTTCAATTTATGTACAAAGACCTCTACCGGTGTAGAATTCTTGAAGGTGTGTAACCCAGTGATATAAATTAAGAACATGAAAAAGTATTGTGTTCGAGATTTAAGATTCTATCTCTTCTGCTTATAAATTCTATATCCCCTCGTATGTTAACCACTAACATTTGTCTATAAAAACTGTACTAGTGTAGATTCCAGACCAACATCTGATCAGGAAAGACGTTGCATTACATCAAACAACCAACATTTATCCATCACACCATACTATGATACTAGGCATGAATGCATGATTGTGAATTTGACCATCATTCATAATAACCCATGTTTGAGTTATGGAAAAATTCTTTCAGTTTTGATGAGGACCACCATTCCACTGATTAAAATGAATCAAGAGAATATACCATGTTGAATCACTAAAATCCTCAAGAATTGAAAAATAAGGAATATTGGTTGAATTGAATTAATATCACAACACAAGACACACCAGTTACAAACGTGTAACACAATACTGCCAGAAATTAACCAGTATAAGCAACGCATACTATCAAGAATTATAGTCGTTGTATTGTATATGAAATAAAATGCATATTCCAAAATTAATAACCAGACGAGATGATTAGGCATATGAAAAATTATACTTCGGAGAATTTACAAGTTTTTCCCTATTATCGATGCAAACAATACCTTTCATTTCATGTATTTGAACTAAACTCTTTGCATCTCTATTGAATTAATCCATGCATCAAAGGCATGATCATGATGATGGTGATGAAGGAGAAGATGAAGATGGAAAAACATCTTTAACAGCAGAAGCAGCAGATAGATAATTCAGTGTATTCTTCAAAGTTTCCTTCTCCCTCGTCAATCTTGCACCAGTATCTTCCAATTCCAGCAAAGCTTGTTGTTCTCTAGGCGCACCTTCAAAAGTGCTTCCAACAAAAAACGAAAACGGCGTTGGGAATAAGTTCCGTCTCAAATCACCAACTTCTTTCTCTGCCTTTCCACCTAATCGATTCGATAACCGAATCACGTCTTTCATATACGTCTCCACCTCGTTCGCTAAACCGTCAACATCCACGTCAGCAGAAGGTGAGGGTCTATCTTCAAGCCACGCCACACGAGCGACGAGATAAGGTTTCGTGCGAACAACTTTCGTGATGCGGAAACGTTCTTGACCTTTGCAGATCAAGAAGAATCGATCGTCGACGAGTCTTTCGTGTTTGATTACTTCTCCGACGCAACCAACTTCAGATAATCCGGTAACGGCGTCGTTGTAGATGACGCCGAATCGGAGATCGGTTTGGAGGAGTGTGTGCATCATGACGCGGTAGCGAAACTCGAAGATCTGGAGAGGGAGGATTGCGCCGGGGAAGAGAACCAGAGGAAGAGGAAACAAAGGAAGCTCCGTTACATCGTCTGAGTTGGGGGAGTTGGCGTGGTGTTTCTCCGGGAAAGACGACGCGGAGCATCGGAGAAGAGAAGTAGAGTTACGGCGGCGGGAGTGGTGGAGAACATTCAGATGCGGCGGCGATGGAGTAGATGTTGAGGATTGAAAGATTTTAGGGTTTAAGGAGAGTGGAGTGAGATTTAACAAAGGTGAGTTTGGGGAATGGATAAGCTGTGGAATTGGGAATGCCATTTTACAAAGCGAAATTTAGGAGACAAGAGAGGAAGAATAAGGAATAGAATTAATTGGAGAAAGTATAGGTTAATTTTGTGAATGTGTGGTGGCTACTTATTCCACTTAGTCATTTACCATTCTCAGTCACTCTCTGGACTCTAATTCAATTATGTGTCTAAAATACTGTGCGACTGAAACAGTCACACTCGAACTTGCTAAGCCACTGAAATGAAAAATTATTACATGTAGATGAAGATGTTGGAAATATCCGTTGGTTTTGAGCTCAAGCCAGATTTTTGTGGATGAGATGAGATGATAATAATATGGATTAAGCACGTGGTTCTGGATATTCCACGTGACGTCGGAATCTCTATCGTTTACTATCTTTTTTTGAAAACTTATCTCTATCTTTTAGTTCCGATTGATTTAAGAGAAATGATAACGAGTGTCCTTAAAACATTGTTTAGTAATTTTAAATATTAAGTTTTTGTCAAAGTTTTTAAAATCAATATATTAGAAATTGAAGTTTTTAACTTTTTTAAAAAATAATTTCTTTATTAGAAATCATTAAAGAAGGACGTCTCGTTAACAAGACCCTAAAATAAATTACCTATCAAACAAAAACAATTGAAAAATAAGTTGTGTCGTTAATATTTTTTAGATGATAAAATCTATTATTTTAGACACAATAGTCTATAGACATCAGAGATATAACATAATTATACATGATTTTTTTTTAACTCTTTGCAATCTCAATAACATTTGGTGTTATGAAGTTGAGAATGTCAAACTTAAATGGTATAGATTTATGTTGATTGTTTGAAATACCATTTTTTTTTTATGTTTGGTCATTTTGTTCGACACTACTTTGACATTGATTATTCTATCGTAAAAGTTATGGTCCCCAATCCCACAAAAGAAAAAACCCCAATCAAGTCTCCACATGCATATTTATCTCATACATACTCGTACAACAAAATATATGTTGGTTTAAGTGTCGATATTTCATCTTAAAGGTTAAACAAAAAGTTCACAAACATCTCTTTCTTCCTATATACTCCAGCCAACTACATATGTAACAACCATTACAAAGTCATGTGTGTATTTAAAGTCGAGAAGATCTTTACATTAAATAATATGCTCCTCAAAGGTTTTAAAAAAACGTCTTATGACAAATAGAACACACATTATAAAGCGATATCCAAAGATAGATGATACTCCATCATGTGCGTGGTCCATAATTGTTTTACAAACACCCAAAATTGTTTTCTATATTTTGGTCATGTCAAACTTCATCGGCATATCTTCAACATTTACCTAAAAAGAATACTTCTAAAATTGCTAAAGTAAAAGTCTCGATTCATTTCTATTTCATGGATGAATGGAGTATGATATTAAGGCCCGATTCATTATCTTCAGCCCACCGAAATTAATGGCCCAAACTTTAGAATTAAAAATAGCCGACCAAAATTGGTCACGTGAGTTTTACAGTTCACACACTTGACGCGTTTGTTGTGACGACATGGGTGATGACGACTACAAGTCTTGACAAATGATAAAGTGACACGTAAATGTGGACAACACGTGTAACGTATTTTGTGACCGAGTATATAAGAAGCACGAGGCTTCAATCTAGATCAAAGTTAATCTAACCGAAAAAAATACATTTGAAAGCACAAGCGTAATTTGTCCGAAGAGAGAGGAAAATGGCCGCAGAAGAGGGACAAGTGATCGGAGTTCACACTGTTGAGGCTTGGAAGGAACACCTCGAGAAGGGAAATGGATCCAAGAAACTGGTAATTGTTCTTTCATTTCTTTTTTCCGAACTAAAACCAAACTAGGGTTTTCAATTTCCTTAGTTTTGTGATCTAACTGTAACCAACTCTTTTAGATTTATGAATTTTACCATTGATTATTATTCTCGTATTGTTGATGTGTGAATTTGATCCTTCAATTGGATGACACTTAATAATGATTTAGGGCATAGGGTTATGATTTGACATGAAATGATTTGAAAATTTCATAGTTTGGAAATTTGATAATAAATTGATGGATTTTGTACTAAATGAACTTATGCTTTAGAAGATGGAGAAAGTTTTTGAGATTATCTGTTTTTGATTGAAATATTTTGAGCAAAAGAGTGTTTAAATGGTAAATCTATTCTGTTTGTGAAAAATTTCAGTGAATAAACTAATATATTTGGTCTATAAATTTGACTAGATACATTGTTTATTCTCTGCTTATAACAGTGACTAGAAGGTGTAAGGATTTGAGGGTTTTAAGTTAGAGGAAACTGATGAAATGATTTGATTGCTGAAATTTTAAGAAATGAGGAAAAAGTTCAAGCTCAATATTGTTGGGTCACAATAATTGCTCATTAGGGTAATTTGTTAGTTTTCATTTTAGTATAAATAAGGGCTAATGCTTTCTCTTATGTACTGTCTCATGTCTGAGTTAATTTTTCATGCTTTTATTTCGTCAATATTGTAGTAATTTGTTCATAGTTTGATGCTTATATTAGAATTAGGAGTCATAAGGGTTAGTGCTTCGTCGTATGACAATTTGAAATGTTTTGTTCCTTTTCTTCTCTCTTTATCTTAAACCCTTTAAACAAACCAGCCTTTTATTTCATATCAACTTTAGCAAACCCTTTTTTTACAGTAAACCGAGCTGAGGTTATAGTATTTACTTTGACACTAAATCTGCAAGGGTTACTGGCATGCAATTTTCAACCAACCTTATGTCAAATCTTTGTTTGACCTTTGTTCTTAAAACTTTAAACTGTCTATCAGTTTCATGTTTTAACTCTTGTTATTGAAGATTGTAGCATCGCCGGTATTATTTGTGATTCTATAAAATTGATGATTTTTCACTCCTTAATTTTAAACAAGTTCAAAGTACTAAAAGGAATTCACATTGACAGATTGTAATTGATTTCACCGCTTCTTGGTGTGGCCCATGCCGTTTCATTGCTCCAATTTTGGCAGAGATTGCTAAAAAGCTACCAAATGTCACCTTCCTCAAGGTTGATGTTGATGAATTGAAGGTGAGCATATCGAAATTTACCACATGACATTATTAGTCTTTTTAATCTTAAAGCTTTATGAAATTATGAGGTATATTTCTTTAACTAAGAATCCTGCAATTAACTTACATTGATTTCTTCAGACTGTTGCTGAGGAGTGGGCAGTTGATGCTATGCCAACATTCCTGTTCTTGAAAGAAGGAAAACTTGTGGACAAGGTTGTTGGTGCTCAGAAGGAGCAGCTGCAGGCAGCAATAAC
>Ga0209282_1002647_pt1 | contig 10420 bp, 7 predicted proteins | sample Mtrugardesep15_FD_187529 | JGI IMG/M metagenome (GOLD analysis project Ga0209282, IMG submission 187529) | Root nodule microbial communities of legume samples collected from California, USA - M. trunc garden sep15 (SPAdes) (version 2) | ecosystem: Host-associated > Plants > Roots > Nodule...
TATTCGTTAAAAAAGAAAGAAAAAAAAGAAGAAAATGATAAATTTATGGAAATACAAAGAACATATTGAACCCACATTTTTATATTTCAAAATGGCAACATATTTTACAGAGCTACAATAATCCATAAATTGGATAACTTTCAAATGACTCTAACAAAGGACAAAATAATACTCAGTAGTCAGTATAGTAACGTGGCTAACTTATTCATGAAAAAATGATCTAAATCTTCTCTAAATAGATCAGCCAAACAATTGTCAAAACCAAGCAAATCGGTGTTTCTTGTCTTGAATATCTACATATACACAAGTACACAACAGCGTCGAAAACCCCCAGTAACGTGTTATACCTGTTCGTTTCCCTTGAGAATATTGTACTTACAAAGAGGACAAGTTGCATTCATCTTTAGCCATTTTATTATGCATGAAGAATGGAAATGATGGTTGCAGGGAAGAGTATGGAGCTCTACTCCATCCTCATACGGACAGAGGCATATACAGCATTCCTGAAATGCAAAACAGCAAATAAGAATAAAAATAAACTCTAATTGTAAGTTGATATCTGGGTACATCAGTATTTTTTCTAGAAGAGCTCAGGCCTACATCTTCAACAAAGTTTCTCTTCCAAGAAATATTTAGAAGAAACTAAATTAAAACCATCAACATAATCTTAATAGACACCTACTATCAGTCTATTTGCTAATCCCTTTTTTCTTTTGCTACATGACTTTAACATGCATCAATTCTACACTTCTTTCCTCTCATCCTTTATACTAAAAGAAGTGACATATAAGTAACCAAAAAGAAGTATCAAATAATGCAATCTATTGGTGTTTTCTTTAAAGTCAAGCATTATTAACCGTGCATAAAGTTGTAACCTCTTTGTGCCTTTTTCTTTAAAGTCAAGCATTATTAACCATGCATAAAGTTGTAACCTCTTTGTGCCTTTAAAATTTAACTTCTTATAACAGGGATACAAAAAGGGAAAAAGATATTCCCGCCGTTGTTTGTTTAACTCAAATTTCAACATCTATCAGTTCTTTCACAAATTTCTAAAATATCAAGGACTTCATAAGCTAGTTTCTAAATAATTTGTTTCATTAGTTTTTCACCTTTGATGACCAGATTCACATGCATGAAAACAAAAGTGACAATGTTCATGAGCAGTGACTAAAATAGAAAATCAGGGATCACTGATTTCCATTGAACAATTGATTTCCATTTCTCAGAAGTGATCAATTATAAATATACAAAACTGAAATAAATTGTGTTCCAGGAAATCATACCGCATCCTCAGGTAAAAGTATCCGTTCGGTTGCCAAGTATGCACTGGTGGTTTCTATGGGAACCATTGATCCAGCTCCACCACTATCCTTCTCCTCATTGTTTGATAATCGGAATCTGTATTTTAGAAGTATACTAAGATCTGCTTCTGACGCGCCTTCCTATATTCACACAAAATGAAATAAACAGAACAATTAGAAGGTTCTCATATTATTGTTCAGTCAGTCCAAACTATTTTTTATTCATACCTGTCCCGCAACAGCATAGAGAATAGCAATGATGCAGGGCAAACAACAACAGAGAGCAATGCCAATCAAGCATGCCAAAACAACACAGAAGATAGCAAAGAAGACATCGAATGCCAAAAAGACAACAGCCAACCTGTAAAGATTCAAAAACAGATCATTCCTTTCATTAGTATAGCAACAAACTTTGCATAGTTGGTCAAATGAAAAAAAATAGAGTAACCGCCCATTTTGGTCATCCATAAATACCATCAGTGTCACATATGCTCTCCATTTATTTGAGACATCAAATTGGTCCTTCAGTAGCAATTAATGGACTCAACTTTGTTCTTTTTTAATGACTGATAGGTTTGTCACTTCAAGGACCATACTGATGCGGTTACAAATGAACGACCAAAATTGGCCTTCGATCAAGAAAAAATTTATTGAAAAAATTGTCCCTGGTACTTTTGAAGTCAACGAATTTGAAAAATCCTCTTCCAAGTGCTGATTCATATTTAATCATACGTTTCACTTACTTGAATATAAGGAAAGATTTTTATATACATAATTCAAATAAAAGGAACCAGCCACTAGTAGCTAAATATGCAGGTATCCTCTCTTATAAACAAAGGGCATTGAAGGAGGCTCCGTCTCTCTATTATTCAAAAGCAAACTAATCAAAAGGAGCATGTCTTGCGTACATAATAAATCCACCTCCAAATAAACAAATATATACATATATATAGACACACATAAGCATTTTCAGGCACCTTAAGCACCGGAACAAATAGCAAATATCCTATGTATGAGTGTGAGTCTACATAAGTAGATTAGACATCATACTAAAAAATTGATATATGAACAATATTCTTAAATGTTAAAAATAAAAGCTTACCAGTACAAGCGTGGAGCATCTTGCAGAAGGATATCATCACCAGAGACAACCCAGTAAAAGCCCGCCATCCACCAAAGGAATGAAACCCCAGTATTTATTGATTCACATCGCTTGGTGAATCTGTTTTAGAGAAACCAGAATAAGTGTCTACAAATCTAAATTACTTGATACAGTGCAAGGAAGTAGATGATAGTAAGCCAAACCACATATCTATACATATAGCCAATGTAGATTAACATGCATTAGCAGCAAGGTCATTTAAAAGAGGAAATGACATTCTAAATCCTTTTACCAAAATGTGCCATAGTCCTGTTCTACGGACATTTGATAACGTGAGGAATGGCAATATCAGTGGACAGATTCCATACACTGAACTGTTAATGAAACTACAAAATAGGAAAATTTCCAGTGAGAGTCGCGAATAGCCGCCTTGATGTAGCTGCGCGTAACACTGCCGCTACTTACATGTATGTCATGTAAAAGTTTCATGGTGCGGCTGTAATCACTGACAGAGCTTCTCAATGATATGGCTTTATTCCACCAGTTTTATTAAAATATTAGGAATATATATGATGTTTAACATTGATTTATCATATCGTGCAAGTGACGCAGCAGCAAAATGTTAATTTTGCAACTGCTGCCAGGTCTTGGTATCGATTCTGGCGGTATTGGATTTTGCAATTCAACATTGAATAATTGCACAAAATGTTGTTAAAGTGTCTTCAGTGTGTCGAACTCAGTTCTTGATATAAAAAATCGTTTTTACTTTTTACTGCTTCACCTCAATGCCAAACTTATATTTACATCACACAAATAATATATATTACGTAGCTATGGCCCCCTCAAAGAAACAACACAAGCTCCACCACTAGCCGTAATAGCATTCAAAGCACGTGACAAAGGGGCAACACTGTTGAACACCCTAAAATTCAAAAATGCCCTTAAAAACAAACGTTCCAGAGGGGGCATTCTAGAGGTTTCAAATGAAGGATGTTCGCTGTTTGGAGTCTACGCCATATGCAGTAGTCACACGTAGCTTCCATACTCCACACAGCCCAGCTTCCTACATTAGTGAACCAGCCTCTGACCAAGCTCGCTGAGCGACTTTTCAGCCAGCACTAATTGTTTCTTTGGGCTTCCTCCACTCTTCTGCCCACTTTTGTTCACTTTTCTTTCTATTGTAAGTTACCCCCTCTGATCCCTCTACCTATCTCTTTTGCCCACTTTCTATTCTCAGGTTTTTCTTTCACTCTCCGGCTTTCTTACTCAATAATGCTTTCAATCCTATGTTATATGTTATATTTATGAAGTCTAATATAAAGACCCCAAATTCATTGTAAAGTCTAAAATACAATATAATCTTATGTCGTTAATTGCAATCAATCTCATCAAAACTTGGAACTTAAATTGCAAGCAACATAAATATTCATTAAACACTATAAATCATACTCTCTTCAGCTCTATTAATTTAACGTTTTTAACAGTAAAATCAAAATACACATTATATAATGCAAAATTAATATCATAAAGTAACAAAATTAAATTAAATTATTAATACATACATAAACCCTAAAATAAAAAAAATTGAGCTACAAAAAGTAACAAAGTCAAACATCAACAAAATCAAATTCACCTGGACTGAGACGAGTTCACGTCGCCATCGCTGTCATCACTATCGTTACCGTCGGAACTGAATTCAGCATCACTATCCCTCTGCCTCCGCCGCGAATCCCTCCGATTACGGCGGTGATACTCAATCCACACCAATACAACATGTACAAAACACTGCAACGCGTAACCTACGATCCAAACGCGGATCGGCGTGTTCGGACGCTCGTCAACGGTGAACGCAAGCATCACCGCCGATACAACAACGAACGCCATGTTCCACGACATGTCAAGCGCTACTACTGGCTTCGAGTATCCCCAATCGGCACGACGTTCTTCGAGTTCACGCGCCGCCGTTTCGCGGACAAGGACGGATGGTCCTCTCCGTCCGGTGGCGCGTCCGAGAAGCTGAGCGAGGGAAGTACGGCGTACGCCACCGCCGTTGCCTTCATGGTGTGAGCGGAGAAGCGGTGTTTGTGGTTCGATGATTTGTCGTGCTGACATGGTTGAGCTAGAGAGAGAAAACGCGCGTTTGCATAATTGGAATTGAAATTGAAAAGAAAAGTGATTAATGAAACGCGCGCGAGTTTTTATTTGTTAGTGAAGAGAGTGAAATGAAAGAAAACGGAGAAAAGAATAAGTGATTATTTAAGAAGGAGGAGATTAATGCGTTGAAAGGTGGATGTGAAGGAAAAATAATAGTTGTTGAATACGGTGTGGTGATAACTGATAGGTTAAGAAACTAATTTATGATCTCCATAGATATGTGTTACGTGTTCATCAATTCAATTTAATATACTATACAGTTGCAACCGTTAGAATAATAGTATAATTCAATTGAATTGAATAATTCATTATACTCTTGATCTTAAATTAAAATTTAAAGATTGAAATATTTAATTTTTTTTAAAGAATAATTTATCAATCTGAAATCGTTAAAAGAGTGTTTTTGAGACATTGGTTAATGAGATTCTTTTAATTTTAATTATCAAAACGGATTTAATGTAATTCAATCAAAATAATAGCAATTGTATTTAAACAATTTTGATTTGTTAATTGTTTTTTAAGTATTGACAACTTGATTTGATTCTTCTTAAGCCTGCTTGTCTTATTATTTGTTTTCATAATAGGTGAGGTTATTAAAAAACTTCACTAGTATTGGAAGGTTGGAACTTTGTTTTTTTTAAAGAGGAAGGTTGGAACTTGGAAGGCTATAGGTTGAAACAAACCATCAAGGAAATGAAATCAGTATAAAATTAATCTTTATACAATTGCAAACAATGAGTTGATGGTTATGCAAATATGTGTATCATTGCACAACCATTACAACTTACAACTAATCAAATACACATTTTTAGTTCATTTATGTGTTCTAAAATATATTCAGTTTTCCTTATTTTCTTTTAGGTATCAGTCAGTTTTGTTAAAAAAAAACATATTTATTTATTTATATTTATCCCCATGCTCTTGTTTTATACGATCAGACAAAGTGAGGAATAGATTTCTCATTTATTTAATTCTAAATTGTGTGAAGAACGTTCTCCATCATTATCACCAAGTCCTTTTTCATATATCTCAACAAACGAATCACCGTTATAACACTTCATTCTTCCAACAAAATAGTTTAGTCGGTATGATTTTAATTAGATCCCATAAATATCTCAATTGAAACCATATTCGTCAATTTGAGAATTTTTCCAACGAATAATTTAAGTATCTCTTTAAATATTATTTGAACCTGTGAGGCTTTCTCAAAACTTTAAAGAGTCTTTAAAACTCAACTCGTTTAATTTTTTATCTTGTATAAAATAAATTATATCCCCCATTCCTATGATTAATCTAATATCTAAAAATATATTATAGTTTTAGGAAAAATTAATCTAGAGATCCTTTGACTTTATTTTTAAATTTAGACTCATCTTTTATCTTCCTTTTTTTTTTAAAATCTTTTATGTTTTTTTATTCAAATTGATCCTTTTAAATATTTAATACATAAATATAGTTGGCTTTTCGAGGGGGAAAATAGTTGTTGGCTAACAAAAAAAGTTATAGTTGGCTTTTTGTTCATTTTTCATGTACCACGATTATTAACTTTTTAATATTTAATGAACTAACTAAATACAAAAAAGTCCAATATATTAGCATCTCAATACTTATAGGAACAGCTTTGAAAGAAAAAGACCAAAGACAAATCTAAAACTTTAAATTAAGTTAAGAAACACCTACATTTTAAAATTGTCTTTTTATCAATTTCAACTTGAGCAAGTCTTTATTAAAACTTCATTGTTACGTCTATGGTGGAAGTGGTTATTCAAAGATCCTGAACTTTATCTGATGGACATGTTGGCTTACATTTTAAGAAATTAGGGGAGTCTCTAGTGTCTGGCCAAATGTAATTGTTTCAATTGAGATTTCCCACATAATTTACCCTTGTAAATATAGTATTCTCATATAGTCTGGATTCTAGTGTTTGGCCGTTACTGCAGCAATTTTTCCAGTTCTAGCACGGATTCATCATCATCAATGTCGAATCCGTCGACATTGAACTGATAAAGGCGCGCAATTACACAAATATTGCGCAGTAAACAATTTGGACATTGATTTGAAATGGGACGAGTCGCATAACATCTTCGCAACCTAACTTCATACAAACTCTCAATGATTTAAGATTTGACAAACAAAATCAATACTGCACTACACAATTCGTGAGGGGAATCTGTTTCCATAGTCATGGAATCCCAAAATCTAATTCTTACTCCAATATTTAACTTGTATAAATACACTAGTATGTAGTTGATTGGACTAATACATAAATACTTTTATCAAATGGTATCGAAACATAACTGATCCTGATTATAACTAAATGGTTTTCCAATAATATATTTGAAATATTAGGAAATTGAATCACTTTCTTTTACAAAACTTTCTGCTTGTATGTGTTGTCGTAAGTTGGCGCAGTGGTGGCCGGTAGGAATACTAGGGGGACTCGGTCGGCCTCCTGCACCTCTTTGATGGTTCCGAAAGAGAGAATGAAGAGAAACAAAATTATGAAAAAGACATCTATGCATTTCGGCATTCCACCATGGCCGGACAGGAGCTCAAAAGCATAAGGTTGAACTTCAGCAACAAATTTGCGAAAAATGTGTAATAGCTTCTAGGTTATCAGAAGAAATGTGAACTTTTCACGTCATTCCCATCAGTCGGTGTGCCAAATCAAGATGTAATGCATGGCCCCCCTGCATATATGGTAAGAATCAATTGCTTTAAAAATCATACTCGTCTCAGGTTGCACAGGATACATCATCAGCACTTGTGACACATTAAAAATCAAACTGACAAATCAAAATACATAGTAAAAGGAGGAGAACCAAAGGCAAAAACCTTGTAAGCTACTATGTGTGCCACTGGGAGTCCTTGGTTACCAAACTGAGCAAACAGCGAGAGATCACCAATAAGATCTAAAACCTTGTGACGGCATGGTTCATCACTGAAACAAAGAGGTGGATTCAACCAACCTTTACTAACACTGCAAAGAAAACAGTACTAATTATAGAATCATACAATTATATTACTAGCAATAAAAAAAGAAAAATAGAACAGAAAATTCAGATTTCAGTGTGCTAATGGAAATGAAGGTCTGTATTTGAATGGTAACAGATCCTCTATACAGCGACTACAACGAAAGAAAAAACAGAAAGTCGAAAGAAAGGAACCCGGGCAATTTTTGAAGTGCCTAATTTCTTCCAAATCCCAACTAACTCTACCCTAACTCTTCTCTCTCATCTCCTACTCTTACGCGTATCCTCTCTCACATACAGAACAAGACCAGTAATAGAAAAATCTTGATTGATTATTGATCTTTTATTTGAGATTAAGGTATATGATTCTAATATTGAGTCTTGCAAAGAGTTCATAAAACCATGTCTTACATCAGAGATTAAACGCCTACGAAAACTCTAGAGTCATCACAAAGTTATAAATACCACAAACAAATAGTTCCATACTTCGAGGAAATAGGGACTTAATTTATGCATCTAGTGCCTGGATTTATGTACCTAATTTCATAGACGTAAGTTTGTTATATGTGTTTATGTAAATGTAAATAACTTCATGCATAAAATTTTGGGAAAGTTCTAATGAATCAATGTTGCTGCATTAACTATGCTTTAGTATCATAAGCTATCAAAACCAGTAGCTAGCTATCACATATCTGGGCATTAGGAACGGTTATAATACAAATTTGTAGCAAAGCAAATACCTGCACACAATGGCATTTTCTAGAGAACCCCCTTTGATAAGTCCAGCATTTCGCATTTGCTCAACCTACAAGTTAAAGCAGGGTATCCAGTGTTAGTGCATGGTATCAAACATGTACAACTAAACTAATAGATTCTACAGGTAAGAACTAAGAGAGGGAAAAGTTGACAATCAATCATATAAGGGATTTGATTGATACAATTGCAGTTATGATGACCAGAACCAATAGATTACAGCTCTGAAGACTGATCCGACAGTTCCTCAGCAGCACTCAACTTTACTGAAAACTGGGTTTTTGATCAAGTGTCAGTTATCTATTTGGTCAACCTCACTCAGTGAAATACAACGTTTTGTACATCGGGTTAAACTTGCAGAGTTACAAACACATCATGTGGCATCTAAAATAACATTCTGTTTTGCACTAAATAACATTTGGCAACAGAAACAAGCCATATCTAGACTACAAATGGATGAACTTTATAACTAACCTCTTCATAGATGCAGAAGGTTCTGGACAATGCTATTTGCATGGAATAAACCAAATCATCAAAAGGGGTGGTAGAAAACCACTGGCAGCCAATTGCAGGTGCCTGTAAAAGAAAGGTGTATTTGCTTATTATTAAATGTCAAACCAAATCATCTTTATAAGTTGCGACCTTGCTATACAAAAGATTTTGAAATATAGCTGATTTGTTCTCTAAGAGTGTGTTTGGATGGGGTAATGTTTTGAGGGAATGTAATGTTTTAAGGGAATTCAAATACTTTGAGGTGAATTTCATTGTTTGGATAATAATTTAAAGAATTTTCAAAATGATGGAAATTTATGAAGTATTTTGTTCAAGTTAAATTTAGAGAATTTCAAATGACACCTAAAAGTTAAGAATTTCAAAATTCTTCATTGTTATAAATTTTCAAAATTTGCATTTTGGTCCTCAAATTTTCCAAAATTTTCAATTTGACCCCAATAAATTTATAAAAAATTGCAAATTGACCCCTCAAGTTTTTCAAAAATTATAATTTGACCCCTCAATTTTTTGAAAATTTCAAATTGACCCCTAATTTCATTTTTCAAATTTGGCCCAAATTTTTTTTATTTATAAAAGTTGCCCAAAAATGATGACAATAATTTTTTTTTATTACTACATCCAAACAATAACATTTAACAATGAAATCAATTGAATTGAATCATTTGAATTCCCTAAAATTCTAAATTCTTCAAAATTTCTCAATCACCCCATCCAAACACACTAAAGGTATTCTTAATATCATTGTTAAAATTAACAAACCAAGGAAAGGTTCTCGTACCATAAGATGTAGGATGACGAAAGAGCTCCAATAGAGCAGAATTTGTGTCCACATAAACAATGGATGCATCTGATAAACTTTTTCTAGTTTGAGTCAATGTCTCTTTCAACAATTTGTTGTAATCATCTACAGCATTGTTATAAGAAATTATGCATCCATGTTCATCTAAGTCAGAACTAGTATGAGGAAGCTCCACCAAGTATCCAGGGTAGCATCCCACTGGACCAAGATTTAATACCATAAATGTACGTCCCCCTTGTGCATATAACTCCTAGAAATTTCATTCGACCAAAAATATTTGTTAGTTTTAAATAAATATAACACTAATATTGTGTCCTAATTGTGAAGATTGTTGCCTAAAATAATATACAACATCCATGACATGAAAGATCTACACTAACCTTGATACCAGATGCAATTTGATAGATGATTTGAGGCAAGTAGTTCTTCAATCCGTTGATACCACCACTAGCTGCTATTTTTGAAGTGAAGTCATTTTGACCAATGTAGAACATGTATATAGACTTTCCAAAGATATCAGGTGAAGGAATGTTGATTTTTGAGGAACAAGTAGAGGGTTTCAATGGGTCTATATTATTGTTCATTAAAAAGGAAAAATAGTTAGTATATAAATAGAGTTCAATATATTTCTAGTCCCTATAAGAACTAAGGACTCGAAACATATATTATGTTATATATATAGTGTATGCATACAAATACTAGCAAATTTAAGTTATTTATAGAAACATTTTTTGTGTACCTCTTTTATGAAAATCATGAACCTTGGCTTTGAATTGTAGCATTTGCCTTAGTTGTATTTTAAGGGCAAAAGGGCTGAGTCCACTTA
>Ga0209282_1002648_pt1 | contig 10418 bp, 4 predicted proteins | sample Mtrugardesep15_FD_187529 | JGI IMG/M metagenome (GOLD analysis project Ga0209282, IMG submission 187529) | Root nodule microbial communities of legume samples collected from California, USA - M. trunc garden sep15 (SPAdes) (version 2) | ecosystem: Host-associated > Plants > Roots > Nodule...
AGATCATGTTCTAGGGGACATAAGACATCTTAAAGCCTTAATCACGAGACATTGTGCCCACGGCAATGACTTGTACTAGCATCCCAAACAAAAGCCATTCACTTTCAATTAATTTCATCATAAAGGGATCTAAGGAAATGACTTGTTTAACAGACTTTGCAAGAGTCATACTCTGCAACCCAACAAGTTACTCGTCTGAGTTGCTAAGGGTTGTTTTCAACTCCTAGTAAGGGAATTCCAAGATACTTTACCAAGGTCACCAGTGCTTGGGATTTCTATAGCCTCACTTATTTTCTTTCACAACATGCCACATTCTTAAAAAAGAAGACCATTGACTGATCTAAGTAAATTTTAGTCTGAGTTCTCAAAAACAATAAAAGGATGAATAAACAGTCAATTTAATCCATAAATAATCACCCTCTCGCACCAAATATTAAAATCATCAACTAAAAAGTCTCTAAACTATGAAAAATATGTCAATTTAGTTCCTAAATTATCGTGAAAACAACCAATTTTGTTAACTAAAGGACTGGCTAGTTTGGATGGATGGATAGTTAAGGAACCTTTTAGTTAAACATCTAAAATCATCTTGCAAAACGACTCCCCCACCAAATCCCAGTAACAATGCTTTAAAACTACTTGGCAGACGTAATCTCAGAGCTTTGTAGCAGCACATTTGAAAGAAAAAAAATTACTCATTTTATAAACTATATAGACTATTATTCTTTTTTTTATTACGAAAAAGCTGTTTTTTTGACAGAAAAAACTAAAACTATTATTCTTTAAACATCCATATTGTATCCTATTCAGTTTTTGCTTCTGGCCGGAATCTTAGAATTTTAAAATTTAAAATTAAAGAGCCAACACATCCATCCTAATATACCTCAAACACCTAACCATAAAACCAAAGTCAGGATTCGATCTTAAGTTGATATTCCAAGTTATTGATAATCCAAATTGAATAATACTCTAAACAATAAAAACATCAGCCAGTTTTCCTAAATCAACAACTGTATTTTCAGGTCACCCCAGATCCAAAGAAGATCAAGTTGCTCACTTTTCTATCATAAAGCTAAAAAACCCTTCACTTGGCACTGTGCTTGGCCTTATTATGAGAACCTAAGGCATCTTCAGTCTTAAAAGACCTGCAGTCAAAATAAAAAATTTGTAAGAGAATAAGTGTGTGTAAAGAACGATGAGGAGGAGGCTAATAGATATAAAAAGACAACTCCAATCATCACCTGTTACAGGGCTTGCAGCTGTAATCTCCACTAGACTTTGGAGTCTCCTGCTTCTCTGGCTGCTTGTTATTTGCAGCAGATTTACCAGCCTGCTTAGGGTAAGGAGTATCAACGTAAACACTACTCCTGCCACCTGAAAATATCATAATTCTCGTCATTTCCTTTTAGTACTACTTTGTTAATAACATGCATGCATGACAAATTAACGAGTCCAACGGCGTTAAGCTATCAGTCTCAACTTTGTTTTCGAATTGTACTTCGCTCTTTCATATTTTATTACATTTTATTGTGATTCAACCAAAAGACAAAATAGTTTAACTCTATTTAAGTCCAGCATAAGTCACAGAGTAGTTTAACCATAAAGCAATAGCTGCTCCATGAATAGGCGAAGTGGTGAAAGAACATTGTGGGGAAATAGACGCACCACAACCATGCAATTTTATGCAATATCAGTGCAAAGGGATGTTAAGAAACTACTGTCAAACCTTATTCATATCATATTTTATCAATGTAAGCACATCCAAGATGAGCAGCATTAGTACCATACACAACATTAGTGTCAAATAAAGCTTAGGGGTGAAATATCATAGACAATTTTTTCTAAAAAAAAACTAACAAACAAAGTACAGGGGAAAAAACTAACCAGTCTTCTCTGGAGTGACAAATTTTGCCTTCTTCACAGGTACAGGTGTTTCCTTGGAAGATTCAGCAACCCTCTTGTTGCTCCCTTCAGTCTAAAACAAAACTCAAAATTAAATTCAAATTCGGAGACAAATCGAAGCACAATATAGTCTCCAGTTACCTTCTTCGGTGTCTCCTCGTCAGAATCTTCATCGCTTTCATCTTCACTACTACTTTTAATTTGACCATTCGCCATGAGCTAAACGACACATTACCAAAACAAACTAAAAGATGAATTAACTAAAATCTCCTTCAATAAAAAATTCAGTAATCGGAAAAACCAAGTCTACATCGTATATTAAATAATACCACTAAGACACAATAGCCCCCTGATTCAATCATTAAATTAACAAATATATTTAAAATATTTAATTGGTCCACATGGTTGATAACTCTTGTCATTATCATGACCGACCAAGAAAAACAGGATTATGAGGACAATTTGGACAGCAAATAATAAAATTGAACTATAATAGATGCATTCTATAGTCACAAGCTGTTATCTAAAAACTCATTCATATAAAGGAAATCAAAACAATTTGGTACAAATGTATGTGAAAACACCTTCACTTTTAAGTAGGAATGTTCACTTGATCACTTAATCTATGTTATAAGTAATTGCGCCGACCAGCTTCATCTATTTTGTAAGTGATTGCCACCCGAATCAGCACAGGAATGTTTTAGCACAAAGTTGCTCTCATATATCTAGCAGTGGTAAAACCATTAATTTCTGGTACAAATATGTTTTCTAAAGAAATTTTTTGGAACAAACATTTATCCCAAGTATTCCTACCTTCTTCTACCCAATTAGTATTACCAGTGCCCTACATTTGTATTTTTCCGTAGCATTTCATTTAATTCAATAACAGCAGCTGGAAATTAGGTACCATCGAACAACTTTGTGTATCGGCACAACATCTATTTTGGCAATAAGATTTAAGACAGTCTGCTATCCAATATCCATTATATATTGAAATCCACTTTCTAGATTATACGGTTACCTCATCTTCACTAGAATCCTCATCAGATGAATCTGAACTGTCATCAGTACTAGCATCCTTCTGATTCTTTTTCTGTTTTGATGCATTTACACCGGGTTTAGCACCATTCACCTCCAACACAGGTTTACCTACATAAATGTTTAGAACAATATGACACAGGAGAAACTTATTTATGACAATAGAAATGCATAAGATGGATAATGAAATAACTTTACCATTAGCAGCATTGAGTGGAATATCTTCCTCTTCAGAATCAGTATCTAAAACAAAGATGATAGAATAGATTGAGAAGCAAATAATAATAATAATAATAATAATAATAATAATAATAATAATAATAATAATAATAATAATAATAATAATAATAACAACAAAAATAATAATAACAAAATTAAGAAGAGTATCTCACCATCAGAATCTTCATCTTCACTAGTAAAAGAGAAAAGAATGTAGTTAAGGATGTCCAAAAATGTTAGAAGATATTAGAACGCATTGTTGTCAGTGAAGAGAAAATTAGAACTCATGACAATATACAATAGTATTAAAAGGATACGAATTCTGTTCCGGTTCGCATTCGATTCTAAATCCAGAAAAGAAGACGCTCCCATATTTCCAGTTATGGGATAGCTCAAATTTCTTCCCAAAAACCAAATCAAAAGATGTCTGAGGAAATTTTTCTGAAGAAAGTGTTCCAAGTTGAAGCTTCTGACCATCAAACTTCACATACAGGGATACCGGGTCACTCCCTTTATCCTTGCTTACCTCTCCCAAACATGCCTGTCATATAAAGATTTGAGACCATTTATACAAAAACATTAACGATTCAATGGAAATAGAATGACTAGATGTTTATTTGACAAGATATAAGCATATACCGATGAAATGTGGATAACCTCGCGGTTATCTGGAACAACCTTGAGTGATTCACCAAGTTTTACCTCAACACCTAAAAGGATAGTGATTTGTGAATACACACATCCAATATTAATTTAGCAACACGATAAAAAAATCCAAAGAAGGAAACACAATATTACTTTTGCAGCTGAAATAATTTGATATTGCAAAAGTCCCATCTTAAAAACCATGTTATTATTTAACAAAATAACAACCCAGTGATATAAAACTCATTTCATGTGGGCTACAATGTAATAGAAACTAAAGAGGTTCAAAACGACAGAAAGTGAAGAGCGGAGAAAACAAAGAGCAATTAACAGAATTTCCTTTTTTGTAATTTGACCAAATGAAAAACTGAATAACAAATGGTAGGGGTTTTGATATTTAGAGTAAGTGAACTAACTGACTGTGAAACTAATTGGCTACTTCTAAACCGAGTTCTATAACAGAACTAGCATTCTGATTTCTAAAATTACTCATTAACTGACTCAGCATGTAGTATAATAAAATTCTGTTACAAAATCAGAGACATAAGGATCTAATAGAGGCGGCCTTTACAAGCCGACTCCGCGATTCAACCAGTGACCTTTTATTGGTCTAAGACAATGATCTCCGAAAGTGTAATAAAACTCCCATTTAGTCCCTTCGAGATGATTCTAGGAACTAAATTGATTAACTAAAAATAACTAATACGACCAACTATTCTCAGTTTTATGGATTATTTTGATTTTCAGTTTCGCAGATTCTAAGTTCATTTCAGAGATTAGATTGGTGATTCAGTTCATTATTAACTATTCCAATAAGATAAACTACCATATTTTTTCCAATAGAAACATTGAGGTCAAATATTTCAAATGAGTGCATATTAAAAACAGTGTTGTTAAATAGCAACTACAGCGGCACTATCATAGCGGAATTTGTAGTACAGAATACTGGCTCTGTAACACTAGCCTAGCGGAATTTTAACAATCCACTAACTGCAATTACACAACATTGATTTAAACAGGTTTATACTAAAACATGCTTAAAGAAAATTAGGTAATGTGATGAAGTAATTATAGAAACTTCATAGCTTGAAAAATGTAAGTAATTACAGAATTTCATGAGGATGATGATAATTAGGGTTTAGTAATACATGACTAAAACAGCAATAACTACGATCGCATTTCCACCATTTTTATCCAAAAACTGCAAAACCTAACGATATTTATACTCGTTTAATATGCGAAGTGAAAAATCAAGTACAGCGATTCTATAGAAATTGAAAAAATGTTTTCGTCGACGATTATTTTCTTCAAAAAGGAAAATCAAGTACAATACGAATATATTTTGTAGTGAAACAAGGAAAAATGTTAAGAGATAGAAAGGAGGAAGAAACGGTGTTACCCCAAAACTCCATGACTGTAGAAAGAGTGCAGCGAAAGCTTGATCAGAGAGAAATGGGAAAGAATTTTCTGTAATAACTGAATTGCGCTGCGTATTTATTTGAACCAAATTCGAATGAATCTTTTTGGGCTTAGTTGAATGGGCTTTTTTGGACAGAGATGCAAATATTGGAGAGGATCAACATAAATGTGTCTACTATTTTCAGATATATTTGCAATTTCTTTTTTACACCTCCGGTATATGCATACCAGAACTAATAACTTTTCTTATTCCTAACTGCGAGTTGATTGTATATAAATAAAAGAGTGCAGATTTTAAGCAAAGGTTAATTTTGTCATTTTAGATGGCCTAAAGAGATATGAAGGGACCCTAAAAAGTAACCTTTTTTCCATATACAATGAGCTTAGTCGCCGAAATACTTTTTAAACATTTTAAATCAAGAAATTATTTCCCATTTAAAAAAACATATTGTCTAAATATATTTCAATTTTCAATGAATGACAACACATATTTTCACAAAAATATACTTTTTAAGACCCTTAAATAAAGTCTCAGAGACACTCGTTAGCATTTACTTTTTTTAGTATATGCTTCCTCATTTCCTTATTGTTTAAGGTGTAGTTATTGTTTGAAAGAATTTTTTACCCCTCATTTAATGGTTATCTTTTTAATATTAGTAGATGTAGTAATGTTTGACAACTCTCTATAAAGATATATTTGTAAAAATAAATAAAAAATTACAATGATCGGATTAATTTTGATGTTTTTTGATTATTTTTTTATAATAAGGGACGAATGGAGTATTTCACTTAATTTGCGATTATGAAAAAAAGATTTTATCGCATGGATTTGTGATAAAAAAATTATTACCTAAAAAATAATATATATTTAAATTGATAGATTACATCAGATACAAATATAAATTCAACATCGCTACAAAAGAAAAAGATAAATTTACGAACAAATCACAGTCCAAGTTAATAACATAAAACGGTAAAATACTTACAAATAATATGACAAATTCAAAGTGATAAGAATATTCATGCATCCGAGTTTGCAACTTTGAAGCCTTAATCATTAGTTAAATTAGAAGTTTATCGAAGTTGATCAATTGAATCAGACAAACATCGTAATAAGACGAGAAATCAAACAATTGCACATACACTATAAAATCACGAGGAAAAATTATAGGAAAGAAAATTTTGATCATTGTGAGAACCACTTGTTTAAATCAAAGAATAGGAAAAGTGGCAGTGTTGTTAGTTTTGCAAAGAAACCATATGAATTAAACTTCTCAATTTGTCATAGATTAGACGTCCCTGAGCAATACTCCCAGATGAAGGGAAGAATGAGCCATCAACATTCATCTTGTAATAACATGGCAAAGTTTTTTCCAATGCCAAGGGTTTCTTGCACGCCTTCCATGCTAGAGGCACTCAGATAAGTCAATTTAGTTTTGATTAAATGTGATTGATACTTTATAAAAGATATGGGGGTATATGTACTGCCCATGTATGGGGTTTGAGAAAACATTGTTGTATTAAAATATTTTCAGAGAGTCCAAACAGAGATGCCAGATAAGATATTCCATCTACAAGGAACTTATGTGCTCAAAGCATTTGATAACACGTTCAAACATTTTGACGAACTTGATTAATTTACATGTTACAATTTCAGAGATCAATTAGGATTATTGATAATGTGGAGGACTATGTTTATACAACCCTACATTTTTAAGGATCAACTTGGGTATTTAATCCTTCCCACATGATATGGGAATTGCTTTAAGTCTCCGTTTCTATTACTCTGGCCTTAGTGCTTCAAGTATTCTAAACTCGCATTTACATTTTTTAATAAAAAACTTGCATTTACTTTTTTATGGTTTTCACTTAATGTCCTATTTCACCTAATTTTTTGTCATGTACTTTAGTTCATATTCTTTCAAAAAAATGTACTTTATGTGTACTTCTACATAGTTCACCTCTTATGTGTACTTCTGCATAATGTTGTTCTTCGTATTACTTTGATTTGATTATACATAGTTCTTTTTTCTTATCCTTTACAAATCTAAAATTATCCGTTTTTAATTTGACGCAAAATTTGTCATCAATTTGACATTAAAATTGTTGGTTAAAATAAAGTTTTTTATGAATTAAATTACCACGCAACTCATCAAATTTAATAACGTTAAGATAGTTGGAAGTTAAGATAGTTGGAAGTTATATGAAATTAGTTAAAGTTAGTTAGGTGGTTATAGTTAGTTAACCACCATAGTTAAGTGGTTATGGTTAGTTAACCACTCTAGTTAGTGTCATGGAGAACTATAACTAACCATTCCATTGTATATCAATGATTTTTGATTAAAATGGTTCTATGTTAATCTTTTTCTGAATCAAATCCTTATGGCTTTTTGTTTCCTTGAATTCTCAATTTCTCAACAAATAATAATTGACATTCTTTTAGTCCTTGTTATTTTCGGTACCATTAACTTGTTGTAAGGATATCGCTATTTATGCAATGTAATAGGAGAGTATAACCACAAGAAACTTGTATTGATTTTCAAATTAAAAAGTACAATTGATATCCTTAGTACATATTCAATTTATTGAAATAGAAAATAGTACGAGAAAAGAGAAGAAAATCTGTATAAATACAAGTACTTGAGCCCATTACTCTATAGAGATGTCATTACTGTACTAGACCAAAGGGAGAAATATAAGTTTCATCAATATTTTTTACACCAATCATTGACACTCACTGTCCTATTTATGCACAATATATATAAGAAATATTCTTTATTAGAGAATCTCACTCTCTTGCTCTTCATTGCTTCTTTGATTCTATGATCACCATCTACTTGTCCATCTGACTTAACCAAACTCTAATATGTCAAGTGTATTGTCTCATATACTCTTTTGGATCATATCACCTATTTTATTAAAATTCACCCTAAAAAAATAGATCACATAACATCGATTTAGTAAAATATCAAGTCAATATAGGTGCTCATATTAAAATTTCATATACGTAACAAAAATAAACGAAGGACACATAATAACAAAGAAGAGTAAACTCTCATTTTTGGTTCCCGAAATCGTCAAGTGCTGTCATGCATGCACATTGATTAATTAAAATTATTAAAAACTCTGCATTTGTTATAATTATGTTGGTCAGTTTGGTCCAAAACGTTAAACATACAAAGTTGTGCTTTCATACTTGCTAAATTTGAATGGATTGGATTGAAGGGTGAGTTGCATATTGGTGAAGTTTTTGGTTATCTTTTGACACTCGTTTGGGTCCATGAATTTAACTTGGATCATGTTAATTTTGAGTTTGACTATAAATTGGCAGTGAATAGCTTCCACGCCAATAATAAGGATTTAATCTGAGTTTGGTGATATAATCCATAATTGCAAACGAATATTATTTTTTTAGTCCCAGTAAACAGAGTCGCTTGAGTTTTGGTTTTTAAATTTGTTAATCTCTTTAATTTTTTTCTGTAAATATTAATTACTTGAATTTTATCGTTTTCTTTTTTTTAAGATTCACCGCAGACAATGGCGATTAAGAAATAATATTCCTTGCCTTTAATAGCTAATGTAACTTTGGATTTTGATTACTCGGTAAAAGGTTAAATATATGGATACGTGCATCATTTGCATGTGACACGTGATGCCCTCTGTGGCCAATGTTTTATTGTCCTTGCTCTTATCAATTAAAGGCATGCTGTAGACACCGTTTATGCCATGCATCATGATGTGTAAACAGCAACCTTATGACAAATGTGCTCTCTATACAAGGAAGGGTTGACAATGTCAGGTGTCATTGTTAAACACTGCTTACTTGGCTCTAAGTGGTCCCTTCCATTCCCTTTGGTTTAGAAGTATTCAACAGATTAACGGTTATATTGGGCTTCCTTTTGACCACCCTAACAATTCTGCTTCAGTTGGTAGAATTATTTAAAAGATCGTGACTTAAAAAAATAACCATAAACCAAGTAATGTTCTCTAGCTTGTAGTTGCCAGCATTAGATTAGGAGGAGAGGAGAGTATCATCATGTTCTTAAGCTACACTTTGTTTACATGTCACCTCACAAATGCTCATTTTCTAACTTATTTTCTATAAGCTTTCACTATGTGGCTCTCTCTTTTCTTTTCCTTTTTTTCTTTTTACATCTATTTACTAATTAACGTAAATTAATGATACAGTTTTTTTTTTCTTTCACTTGAATGCAGCTTTTTATTATGAAAATGGTGAATACGTTCACTATTTATTTTTTTCTATAAGACCTTTCATTTGCATATTAGATTTTAATTACACACCAACTTTTTAGTTCACTTATTTATGTGTCACTCCCTCAATCATTGCCTCGTATTTTAATCATAATAACATAACATTTAAATCACTCTTTTATAACTCTTTTAATTGTCCCTAAAAAAACTCTTTTAATTGAAATGGTTAATTTAATTGCTAGACTCTATGAATTCTAACGTAGATAATTCATTGCAATCAAAAAGTTTTTACATTTACTATGACATAAACCATGGCTTATGGATATCATAGTATATATTGTACCTTCTCCAAGAGAAATACGGTGGTTCTTAATTCTAAGTTTTGTTTCGTGTACTTGGCAATTAGCAGTATATTTTTTTAGTTTACTCTTTCTATGTTTATTTTATTTTATTTTATTTATGATGGAATGTTGTAACCAGACGAGTAAAAAGATGTATTTTTAAAAGTTGTTCTATTAATTCTTTCTTTTGTTGCCCATACAAAGAGTAAGAATATTGAATTATTCTCGGAGATTTCTCATGCAAAACTAGAATAAGAAAAACTAGCAACTTCATCATGCATGCATCTTAAGCAACAATGTAAGACGGTTGCATGAATTTTTTTTTTCAATCTCCTGTTTTATTTATACCATATGTATGATTTGAACAATGATATTTTTTAAGCTTTAAGTTTCAAGTTTGGTTCAATCGATAAAATTGAGACTTTGAGAATCTTAGTCATGAGATTACCAACCCTTGATCAACGCTCAATCATCCTATCATATGTGATTTTGTTTACCATATTTTACTACACTAATTTTATGTGTAACAATTTTGTGAAACTTATGTTTAACTTGAATTTTTTATTGTTAAAAAAAATAAAATTAAACTGATGTTTAACTTTATCACGGGCATGCCATCTCATGGGTTACTCTTTACATACA
>Ga0209282_1002649_pt1 | contig 10415 bp, 7 predicted proteins | sample Mtrugardesep15_FD_187529 | JGI IMG/M metagenome (GOLD analysis project Ga0209282, IMG submission 187529) | Root nodule microbial communities of legume samples collected from California, USA - M. trunc garden sep15 (SPAdes) (version 2) | ecosystem: Host-associated > Plants > Roots > Nodule...
GTGTGTTTGTGTGTTTTGATGGTATTGAAGTTGAAAACTGGAGAACACTTATTTATAGAGGTCATTGGATGTTGTGGACCACATAAACTCTTGGTGCAATGTGGATCACACAAAAGAATCCTATGCTGAAGTGTTCCGGATTTCATAATCCGGAAACCACTTAAGCCCTATGTGAATCCAGATTTCATAATCCGGACCAAAATGTTATGTGTTTTTTTGTGTCTTTCTTTGATGTCTAGGGTCTCTGTTGACCGTTATATGAACCCCACACAAGCTGCAATGTAATTGTAGGGTTCACATGAACGGTCAACAATGACTGTGACATCACCAACACCCTTAAAAAACTTAAAAATTTTGAAGAAAAGAGGTGAAGTGAAGAATGAAGGTCTTTGTTGAAGATGAAAGCCTATTTGTAGCCTAAAACAAGTCCTAGGTCACTAGTACAGTCAATGAAAACGTGTTAGAGGTTGTAACCGTCCAAACCTACATTAATGGCTCCTCACAAAAGAATCCAATGTTGAAGCTTTCTCCTCGTTCACCAGTATCATATTAATCCGGAAAATATAATCCAGAATACAAAGGTGCATTCCAGATTGTATTTTCCGCACTGCATCAGTGTCAGTAAAACGTGTTTCACGATAAGTTTTTGTCGGTGGTCAAGTCAAGAAAACGCATTTTACCACGTTTTTTGACTGCATTTATGACCTCTTAACCGTTTTTTGACCCACCCTCCCTATAAATAGCCTGTTAAACCCCACCATTTCTCAAACCATCCACTCCCACCCTATCCTCCTCTTCCTTCTACAACCATGGTTTTCCATCGTTGGCCCTTCATAGATAAGGGCCTCGTTGAAAACTTTCAGGGTTTGTATGAACGGTCAATGAGGATGGAACCGCGCTGCAAAGAAGTGCAGTTCATCCGCGGTCATGTGGGTCAGTGTGGTTCTTAGCTATAAGTTCATGAAATAAGCTATAAGTTCGTGATGGAATGTCGTTTACCAAACAGAACTTTTTTAGTCAAACGAGCTTATAAGTTATTCGCTATAAACTCGTTTTTTGTCTTAACAAACAGACTCTAAATACTAATGCAACATTTATTTATTTTCCCAATATCATACTCTTATTTAACGAATTTCATTCAATTTAACTACTCCACTAACTATCCACTAACTATAATTAATAAAGGTATATTAGTAAATGATATTGATTACCATTGAAATCAACACAATTAATCATGTTCTTAATTGTCCTGGACAAACTTTAAATGACTATTATTTTAAAACGGAGAGAGTATGATATAGAGAAAGCCAAAAGCACACCACAAACAATATATATAATATAGTTCTATTTAGGGTAAAGCAATAGTCGAGCTCAGGTGGGCTCGGGCCTAAACTTGCTAAGATGGATGAAACTGTTCACCATATTGCATGACCCAATTCCGACCACAATCGCACACAGTTTAGGCGAGTCTCGAGTTCGACGGGTTTGGTCGGATCCAAATCCTTTGATCAGCCCTAGTTCTATTTTGCTTTCTCCTCCCTAATTTACTCATATTCTTCACATATTCATGGTTTTTAATTTTTGTTTTAATATATTCAACTTTTTTTAATAAATAAAATTTTGAATTTTTTTAGTAAAATAATATTTTGATTTTTTCTTAAAGTTATATTTTGAATAGGCAGATTATTGATGGGATCGTGATAGCTGATGAGCTGATGGAAGAGGCTCGTAAGCTTAAAAATAAGTTATTGACGTTTAAAGTGGATTTTGAAAGGCCTATGATTATGTGGATGAGGTTACTTAGACGATGTTATGCGGAAGATGAAATTTCCGACGCTCTGGATAAAATGGATCAAGGAGTGTCTTATAAGTGACAACTTTGGTCTTGGTGAATGAAAGTCCTACAGAGGAATCAGGGAAAGTCCAAGGGCCCCAAGCAAGGGTTTTAGGCCCCACAAAAAAATTATTTGGAAATTGCTTTTTTTCCATATTACTTCACTCCTTCCCACCCCCAAACTACCAAATGTTGGTCTATATGACTAATTAGATTGTAAGCTAGAGGGGGGTGTATAGTTTTTTCAAAAGTTTTTCTGGAGTTAATAAAAATTAAGTTTAACACAAGTGACTATTGGATTTATGCGTGAACAATCACAACAATACTAAAAAAGATAAAGCAATGTGTAATAAAATTTAGTCTTAGAATTGAGAGATTCACATATAAATCTTATATACAATCAAACTTTAATAATAATTGAACAATTAACAAAACTTTAGACAATTTCAATACTGAACCTATATGACAATAATATCTAATTACCAAAAGAAAACACAATGCACATGAAATTGTATGAGTCAAAACACAAAAGACAGCAAAAAATAACTCCGAATCAACAAAATTCATAATTATTTAATACTTTTTTGATTTCTCATTAACATTTATGATATTGGTGATTGACAAAACCACTTTTTATTTTTATTACATGGAAAAATTCTGATAAATACTCCCTCCGCCCCATATTATAAAAAATAAAATAAAAATCACACTTATTAAGAAAACTAAAACATAGTAGTTTGTAACATAATTTTTTGTGTTATTTTTGAAATAAGTTTTATAGGAAGATGTAAAACCAATTTTAATTGGTTGTTGGTTATTGCAAAAATGAAAGAGATAGCAAATTGAATGCCCTTTACATTTAATTTTCCTTTAGAAAAGATAATTTTTTGAAACAACATAATTAAATATGATCAAAATTGGTCTTTTTTGCTTATAACTTGGGACAAAGAAAATAAGATTTTTTTACTTATAATTTAGGACGGATGGAGTACAATCATAAATCTCTAAAAAACAAACATGAATACTCAAATATAATGATTTATTCCTCCAATGTTGAGAAGACTTTTCTTGTAAATTGCAATATCATACAAGTGGGCTCCTCTAACACCAAGTTCTTTGGCCTTCTGGGTACTTAAACTGAAACAAACTAGTTTACCATCTTTTTTTTTGGAAGAATATATCGCCATTTTGTCCCGCTCCAATAAGACACTTGATGTAGGGTAGTGATCCAACAATAAAGAGTTTAGTCCATGATTTTTTCACGCCGAATTCACCCAAAATTGATATGTGAAAAGTAGTTGTATCTAATAAATACCACGAGATCTAAGCAATGGATCTATTAAGCACCACCAATCGTCTACACACAAAACCAAGATAAAAGTTTGTATCTATGTCTAAAGGTATGTCTATGGGTATGGATGTTGTAAAAAACATCTCGTTGTTCAAATCAAATGAAACTAATAAATGTTCATCACGATTTTCACTTTCAGACCACCAATGAGACATTCCATCAATGTATAATGGTTCAAATTGACCAATATTACATCGCTTAGGCATATTGACATCAAGTTTCTTCCAAGAATTACACCTTAAGCTATAAATCTCCCATTCGGGTTGATATGATATTTCGTTCGACGACACATCTTCGTGACGCACATGGAGACGTTCAAGACAACCACTACTTATTGAAGTGAATTGTATGTACCTAATAATCTTAAAGTCCTCTTTAATATGGTCATAACCAAACCCATGCAAACCAATCGAAACCTCCTGATAAGGTGGTAAAGACTCAACGGGGCTGGGAGGAATGGTCTTGAATTCATGGGTAGTTGGATTCTAGAATACAAGTGTGTTTCCTTGTGTAAGGAAAATAGCTCCGGTAATAGTATCACAACCATAAAAATCAATGAAAGGGTTGTCCTCTGTAATTGGTTGGGAAAGTCTAATTTGACTCGATTCTCATGTCTCACACCAAAAAGCAAATAGAAAGAACGAGAATAATCATTAGACTCTTCAACCTCATATAGGAGGATAGATGTATCATAAGAGTGAGGAATAGATATGAAATTACTGCGAAAATGAGGATTTTCAAATAAGAAAGCCCATGTTTTACATACGCATCCGAATCGTTTCAAAGATTTTAAAGAAAGTTTTAACAAAATATAAAATGTAAGATCATTGGGTATGTGATTCCTAACCTTTTTTTCACTCACGGATTTGGCCATCTTCGAAAACGTGCGAGTAAAAGATTTTATGAATTCAATTGTCATTGGATTTATGGATTTTGGTGAGTGAAACTGACTTTTTACTTGGTTGTGTTTTTAAACAAAAGAATACTTGATTGAGAAGTAAATGTGTTCTAATTTATGATATTTTTACACTAAAATAATTATATTTTTCAATTTTTTTAAGACATATTTAATCACTTCAAAACTTAAAAAAGAAGTAATATTAATTTATGAAAAACAATAAATAATATCAATTTTGTCAAGAAAACAATAACTAACATTTATAATTCGGATTTTTTATCTCCTCTTTTATCTCATCATTCGACCAAAATATTAATTTTTTGTTCGTTTTATATAAAACTATTTTTAATCAAGTAGTCTATCGGCTAAAAATTCACCCATAGATGAATAAATAAGGTGTTTGTTTCATACTAGTATGGAAACCCGTGTCAAACACGGGATAGAATTTCGTCAAATTTAAAATATAGGATGAAGGTGTGGTATCACTCTCGTTTGTATGATCTCTTTGTGTTTAATAAGTCTATCCACACCATCTTTGGCTCCCCCGTAAGGTACAACGACACTATCATATCCCGGTTCAACTTTGTGGGGAAAACAAATGTAGTTCCATGTGGTAGATCACAGATGTTGAGAATCTCATACTTTCAGAGAAATATGTTAATGTGTCATGTGTTATTTAAAGTTCCACATTGGATTCAATAGTAAATGTTGAACAACATATAAAGTGATATGCCACATATATCTAATGCATTAAGGTTTAGAGTGAAGATTTGGTGTCAACCTCACTTGTGTGGTTTTTTTTGAATCCAACGTGATGGTCAAATTCAGTGTAAATCCTCCGAAACTCACAACATTATAATGAAGTGTTTGTTAGTTTTTAAATGTCGTTTTTTTAATTTTGGCTTAATTACAGTTTTGGTCATCATATTTTCATTCACTCATTTAATTTGTCCTTCCATTTCAAAATCACCTAGTTTTGGTCCCTCTTTCATGTTTTTAAACATAAAGATGGTAATATGTCATATATAAATTGAAACTTATAGAGAGTTTTCAGGTAATTACACGGATAGTAATCATTTTACATCACCAGATTGTATGCCAAATCATTTAAAACATGTCTCATCACTAATTTTTAGTCTAAAATATGGAGTAAGAGACTAAAACTAAGTGAATTAAAAATGAATGGACCAATTTCGTGAGTTATTGAAAATGAGAGACTAAAACTAAAATTAAGTCTTTAATTTTTCTATCTTAAAATTTAGTTTTTGGATGTTATTCTCTTTCTTGTGAATTTTTTCATTTAACCTCTATTATTTCAAATTTATTTTCTCTTGATTGATGGTGGCAAATGATAATGAAAAATTGAAGATGTGTTATGTTGAGTTGATAAATACATGTTTATTAGATATTTAAAATTAGGTGGCTAAAATTTAATGAAATCTAATTTTTTTCGTAAAATAATTATCCAAAAATATCCAACTCCTTCAATAAACTCATAGATTTATTGACAACTCACACTATTTCATATGCTATCGCAAACAAAACATACAATAATTATTTATTTTTCCTTTAGCTTCTCTCATGTTGAAATTTATTCTGGTATCCTTTTTTTTCATTCTAATTTTCTTTCCCTCTGCTCATGTAATAATAAATGATCATAAACTTTTTCAATGAAACCATCACCAACGAACATCTCTATTATAAACATTTAGCTTAATTTTTTTGAAGAGTACACATGTCACCTTCAAATTCTAAAGAGCATTGAATGTTTCTCCATGTCATAAAAATGTGTACACCTATGAAGTATGTGACAAGTTAATGTACATGTAATCATGTCCATGTTGCAAGACAATCCTTATTAATTTGATTCCTTAAATTTTGTTTTTAATATAGAAATTACTATTATTTGAAAAAATCATATAGCTAATGTTTGATTCTGAAATTAAGAGGAAAACAATACAATGTGGTTGATATTGAATCATATGGATAAAAGACATCGATATTGAAAAAAAATTGAATTATTGTTTTGATTTACGGAGAAAAAAATCATACATGCACATTTACATTTTCAATTTAGCATAATAGTTTTTCTTTGAGCTATAATTTTACATATTATCTTAACCAAACCAATTTTTTTTAATTATGGCCTCAGTCATTGTCAATTTGAATGGTTACTAATAAAAAACTTCACTCACTCCCTCAAAAAAAAATAAAAAATCTCTCAAACAATTTTATTTGATAGTACAATAAAAGCACACATTTTCAATTCTTAGTGGGTAAAAAATTCATAAATGTGTTGATTAAGAATCAGACTTTTATCGTATTAAATATTTCATTTATCATATCAGAAAATTAAGGGGTAATTGATGTTATTTAATTGATTTGTTTGCTATAAATATTGCTTCTAACTTTCAACATTTTCACACCATTTCAAAATTCATTCTTAATTTTTAAAATACTTCTAAAATTCCTCTTTTGTTTATTCAATCTTCTTCACGGGTTTGTTATTCATATTAGTTGCTTCTTCATTCTTTAGTTGTTTGATGATGCCAAAACAAAGTTGGCGTAACTATGTTGTTGCACTCATTTCTTAAATATTACATGAATGAAAAAGAAAGATGTTAGCTCCCGCAAAACCTATAAATTATGGAACATGAAGTGGTGTATCACATCTCTCCATAGTTTTTGATTCTTCACATTTGAAGGACAATTTTGTTGTATCAATGATTCCATTAGAAGCATATTTTGTTACGTGGTAGTGATAATTTCTTTTCGTGTGTAACATTTGATTTTATCTTTTTTATTAGTACAGTTTTTGTAAAGTAATGTTATTCGAACAACCAAAAGTTAGTAAATATCTAACTAAAAAAACATTGTTTATAAATAATGATAGACTAAAAGAGAGACCATACGAAAAATCAATAAAAAAAATTAAATAATATCTAATTTTTATCTTTATCTTTATTATAAACATTTAGTTTGCAAAAAAATGAAAAGTACACGTCGCAGGTTATTTATCCTACTATCATTAATTGCTTAAAAATGATCATTTTAAAATTAGTATTATGGAGCTTATTAAACACGTTTATACTACACCAAAAACATATTTCTTTGAATTGAATCAGAAATCAATGGAATTAAAGTCAATCGATTTTTTTTCTATTTGAAAAGCAAATATAGAAGATTATCTTAAAATAGGAAAAACACATACATCACTAATCATACAATATAACCTGTCTAGGTACACTTCCATAAGCAAAAGTCAATTATTCATAACCCACTTATTCCTCATTTTAATTAATTAGAATTACAATTCTTATGTTGTATTGTTCTATATATGTTAATATGGTTTTAAGCATTTTTTCACTAAGCTTTTTTTTTTTTCCATGTCCTTATAGGAGAAACAATAATCTGACAAAGATCGTCACAAACAATTTGGATTACGACAGGTTAGTCATTTTTTAAAAAAGATACGATAGATTATTCATATTGATCTGAGTCGTGTCATTATCATTTTTATTTTTAAATCGAATTTACTAATAATTTTAATTTCAATTTTCTTTTTGCAGATTCAAATTCAAAGATCCATTGTTTAATCAGTATAAGGAACAATGGAATGCATTTGTTGTTGTTAAGCGATACTAAATCATTGTAGCTATTGTGTTGTTAGTTAAAGTTAAAATATTGCAATGTATTTTGTTGATATACATTGTGTTAGATGTTTTTTTTAAGGAGTTAGATCCATTATTTTATTAGATCCACATTTTCGACACATATTTCTATTTGTAAGATTCAATTTTTTGGATCCATTTTCTAACAGTATTAGATCAATATTTTTATTCAGCAGTTAAATAGTTATATTTTTTAGATTATCCTTTTTAGAAACATATTTTCATCCCCATAATAATACTTATTTTTATTAGAAAAGTTTAGGGTGAGTAAGCTCTTATGACTCATCATCGAAGACATAAAGGTTTAAAGACTCACATGAATCCACTCCTTTTTAACCGAGCAAATCTTCATTGTCTACTACTTTTTTAACCAGTATTTTAATTTGTTATTTAAGTCATAAAATATTTTTTTTTGCGGTAATGTAAACGGAACCTTTTTTTTATAGCAAAACGTAAAACAAATCTTAAAAAATAGAAACCGTAAAAATGCATGTCGATATCTAATTGTGTATAGGCATGAAACAATATTATAAACTCTTTCAAAAGAAAAAATATATTGAATGACTGCAGACCATTATTATAATGGATTAATGAGGGTGATCCTTGCTTGATTCCTTGATATGTTCCTTAATTCAGGTAGGTAATTGAATATGATTCTTTAAAACCATAAAACAATAATGAATGATTACTTCTTTAAAAAAATAAAATAATGAATGATACTTAATATGACATTAGATGCACCTATTTTCAAAAAATTTAAACCATTTAGTAAATGATTAATTATATTGTCTCCAAATGGTAGAGACATTGCATAATGTACCCTAAACACCCACTTATTCTCTAAAAAAATATTGTACTTGCAAAAAAGTACGAGTAAAGAATACTAGGGTTGTATTGTATTCTAGGGTTTAGAATGTTGATTGAATGCCTTTAGAATGCTCTAAAGGGAGGTATTTATAGCCTGCTATGGGCTTGGGTTTCGGTTGCATAACCTCCAAGTAATAGGGGTATTTGTGGTATTTAGGAGGTTTCTAGATAGTTCTAGAAGCTGAGTGAGGCGACGCCCTAGAGGGGGCGCGCCTAGGCCTTGGAGCCCTTCTGGAGGGTGCCCAAGTCCTTCTGGAGGGCGTTTGAGCCCTTATGGAGGGCTCTTTAGCCTTTAGGAATATTATGACAGTCCACAGCCCCCCAAGCACAAGGCTTGGAATCAAGGCTAAGTGGTTGATATCCTGCTATTTGTTTTGAAATTTCGTGATTGCTTGAATCACCGCTTTGTTCAATTCTTTGGCTGATATGTTTTATTCTTGAAAGGTCCCGCCTAGGGCGCTTTATTCTTCCTTCAGAGCCCTCAGGGGGCGTAAGTTTGTCTGCTCAGGGATGATGGTCCACAGGCCCCCAAGCACGAGTCTTGGAACAAGGCGAAGTGATTACGTTTAACTATAATCATTAAATCGTTGATGGGGCGAGCTCCTACTTTTATCAGTTTCATCGAGTTGTTTTCTCTTCTATGATGTCTCTCAGTTGGGAGAAATCTTTTAGTACTTTGGTTCCTTGTTTATTTTTGTTTCAAAGCTTGATCAAAAACAGGTAGTCGTTTGCTTTTGGGAAGTCTTCATAATTTGTTAGGAATCTCTTTGGGGGATCTTCAGATGTCTTAGGAATTTCAACCTTGCTGATCCTTCAAATGTTGGAAGTCTTGCATATTTAGGAATCTCAACTGTGTTTATTTTGATGTGGCGCACTTTGTTTAATCTCTATCTTCGATTCTGTTTGTCTTCGTATTTCGCCGAGTTAGAGCCTCGAAGAAGGTTAACCCCGTTTTAGGTGATCTATTGTCTTCAAACCACCGAGTCAGAGCCTTTAAGAAGGTTGACCTTGTTTAGGCGGTCTATTGTCTTCAAGCCGTCGAGTCAGAGCCTTTAAGAAGGTTGACCCAGTTTGGGCAGTCTAATGTCTTCAAGCCGCCGAGTCAGAGCCTTCGGAAAGGTTGACCCAGTTTGGGCGTCCATAGCTTTCTTCCTGCTGGTGGGCGACCTTTCTTAGGCGTTCTCTTGTAATGTTATGATGCTGACTTTGATTAATTTCACTTGTCTGCACTTTTAATTAATGCGTTGTTCTTCACTCTTCCGTAACTTTGGTTTGTTTCTTTATATTTGTTGAAATCGTTGTCCTTCGTGTTTGTTGTTTCGTTCTATTGTTTGCGGCCTAGTCTGTTCTTCTTATGACACCGAGCTAGATCTCTGATTAATGCTAGCCCCGTTTAGGCGCTTTACTCTAATTTTATCACGCCGAGCTAGAGCCTCTACGAAGGTTAACCCAGTTTAGGCGTACAATTCGAAGACGCCGAGTTAGAGCCTTTAATGAGGTCAGCCCAGTTTAGGCACTCTGTTTATTTAACGACATCGTGTTCGTTCACTGTTTAGGCGTTCAAAGTTTAACGACGCCGAGATCCCATCCCCGTTTAAGCATTCCCATTTATTAGACGCCAAGTTAGAGCCTTTTAATAAGGTTAATTCGTGCTTTGGCGTCAGGTTTATTTAACGACGTCGGGTTCAATCCCTATTTAGGCGTTCGCGCCGAGCTATTGCCTTTAAGAAGGTTAACTCTTGGGCGCCGAGCTAGAGCCTTTAGATAAGGTTAACCCTTAACAAATGACGCCGA
>Ga0209282_1002651_pt1 | contig 10412 bp, 5 predicted proteins | sample Mtrugardesep15_FD_187529 | JGI IMG/M metagenome (GOLD analysis project Ga0209282, IMG submission 187529) | Root nodule microbial communities of legume samples collected from California, USA - M. trunc garden sep15 (SPAdes) (version 2) | ecosystem: Host-associated > Plants > Roots > Nodule...
TCTGATGTGGGAATTCAGTTTGTATATTGTATCTATATATTGACCAATAGTGCAATTAATAAACTCATCCTTTTATCATACTCTTTATGGTACTCAGAGCTTATTAAGCTTCAAAGCATTTTTTTTTACGATCCAAACATCATGTCTTCCCAAAATTCTGATGTTGAAAATTCCATTCCCACAACACATACTGTGTCATCATCAGTTGAAAAACTGGTTGTTCTAAATGCTGGCTCACAACTTTATATTAAGTTGGATGGAGATAATTATCCTGCTTGGAGGATACAATTCATGGCACTGTTAACAGGCTATGATCTATTGGGATATGTCGATGGCAGTAATATCTGTCCATCAAAACATTTGGAAAATGATGCTGTTGCTGTCAATCCAGCCTTTACTCATTGGGTTCGACAAGATCAACTCATCCTTCATGGCATCGTTTCATCGGTGGCTGCAACTGTAGTCACTCATTTGGGTACTGTCAAAAATGCTAAACAAGCATGGGACATACTCAAAACCATGTATGCAAGCCGGTCACGTGTACGTGTCATGGCTCTCAAGCAACGTATATCAAACTTCACGAAGGGAAACCAGACCATGGCTATGTACCTTCAAGGCATCAAGTCTATTTCTGATGAACTTTCAATCATTGATCATCCTCTTGATGAAACTGATCTGTTTATTCACACTCTTAATGGATTGGGTGCTGAGTATCGTCAAATATCAGTGGTTCTTCGTAGCAGAGAAAAACCAATTGATTTTGCAGAATTACATGAAAGTCTGATGGATTTTGAAACAATTCATCACAGTGCTGAAGCTGCTGTTCCTGATAACGTGGTTGTTACTGCTAATGCAGCCACTCGTAGCAAAGGCAATTACCAGAACAATAACAACAACAACAGAAGTAACTCCCCGCCACAAACTCCAGATAACCGAATTGTGTGTCAATATTGCAACAAACGTGGCCATACAGCCAGAGGCTGCTATCACATCAAGGGATTTCCTAAGAAGAATGGACCAAAACCAAGAGCTAATTTGGCAAATCATCAATCAAATCATCCAAATACAAATTGGATAATGGATACCGGAGCTTCTCATCATATCACTCAGGATTTGCAGCAGCTATCCTTGGCCAACTCATATCCAGGCGCAGATCAGGTCATCGTCGGCGATGGAACAGGTTTGAAAATAACTCATACAGGACACAAAACTATTCAAACGCCTCTTAAACCTCTTCAGCTTAAAAAAGTGTTGTGTGTACCTCATATTAAATCAAACCTGTTATCTGTTTCAAAATTGTGTCAAACTAACCATTGTTCTGTTGAATTTTTTCATGATTGTTTTGTTGTTAAGGATCTGAGTTCGGGCCAGGCAATGCTGCGAGGACCACTTAATCAAGATCTTTATCATCTACCTGCATCATCCATTTCATCCACCTCAAATAAAGCATTCACTACTAGCATTCAATCATCTTCCGCATGGCATCATAAATTAGGGCATCCATCTTTCAAGATTTTGAAACATCTGTCTGACAACCATCATCTTCCAATAAAGTTCACAACATCTCATGAATGTAGTTCCTGCCATTGTTCCAAGAGTCATAAACTTCGTTTCTCTAATCATCATCTTACTAGTAGCAAACCATTGGAATTACTTTATTCAGATGTTTGGGGACCAGCTCCAACAAGATCAATAGATGGTTATTTGTACTATTTAGTCATTGTTGATCATTTTTCAAAATATGTATGGTTGTATCCTATGAAACAAAAGTCAGATGTATTCTCAATTTTTATTCAATTTAAATCCATTGTAGAAAAATACTTCAATTTGCCTATTGTTTCTTTATTTTCTGATAATGGTGGTGAATTTATAAAACTCAGAACATTTCTTGCTAACAATGGCATTTCTCACTTAACCACACCACCACATACTCCTGAAGTTAACGGTACAGCTGAAAGGAGACATAGACATATTGTAGAAACCGGTCGAGCTCTTTTGCATTATGCGAACTTGCCTTCAAAATTGTGGTCTTATGCTTTTACTACTGCTGTCCATTTAATTAATAGGATGCCAACACCAACAATAAACATGAAATCACCATTTGAAGTCTTGTTTAAAATGAAACCAGATTATAACAAAATGCACTCCTTTGGATGTTTATGTTATCCTTGGTTAAGGCCTTACACCAAAAACAAACTTCAGCCTAGGTCACAACCTTGTATATTCTTAGGGTATTCAATGTCTCAACATGCTTTTTACTGCCTAGAGCCTTTATCAAATAGGATTTATGTTTCAAGGCATGTTAATTTTGTTGAACATTCTTTTCCTTATTCATCTTTGATCAATACATCTAACACATCATCCATCATTCCATCAATAGACTCATCTGTGCATTCAATTATTTCTGTCCAGCCACACAAACATAATTATACACAAACAGCCTGCATTAACAATAGCCATGAACCTGTCATTGAGCTAACTCACTCGACACCTGAAGATCAGCATGCAGTGGTCCAAACAGCAATGCCTACGACTCAACCTTCAGCAGGACAAACAGGAAATGATCAACAGATTGGTAATGTTTCTTATCCTTCCATCTCTACTACTTCTAATCATCATACTCAACAAAATATTATTGTCACTCGCTCAAAAAATAATATTTTTAAACCCAAGACGGTTTTTGCTGCTACCAAACATGATCTTAAGGAAAACCTTGAGCCTTCAACAATCAATCAGGCTCTTAAAATTCCTCAATGGAGAGACGCTAGTTCTGCAGAGTTTGATGCATTACTAAAGAATGGAACCTGGACACTTGTACCAAAACCAGAAAATACAAATCTAGTTGGTTGTAAATGGTTATTTAGAATAAAAAGGAATCCAGATGGAAGTGTAGCTAGATACAAAGCAAGATTGGTAGCTAAAGGGTTTACTCAAACTCCTGGTCTTGATTTTAAAGAAACATTTGCTCCTGTTGTTAAACCACAAACAATTAAAGTTGTTCTAACTTTGGCACTAAATCGTGGGTGGTCACTACATCAAATGGATGTCAATAATGCTTTTTTGCAAGGTAATTTAACTGAAGATGTGTATATGCAGCAGCCCCCTGGTTTTGTTCATAGTGAATATCCAACCCATGTTTGCAAGCTACAAAAGGCAATATATGGTCTAAGACAAGCACCGAGGGCTTGGCATGATTCTCTCAAAGCATTTGTTGTTTCATACGGTTTCTTAACAAGTCTCAGTGATACATCCTTGTTCATCTACAATAAAGATGGGGTGTAAGCATTTTTGCTAGTTTATGTTGATGATCTTCTCCTAACAGGCAGCAACGTTATCTTTCTAAATCAATTTATGAAAGAACTCTCCAATAAGTTTTCTCTAAAACTACTTGGCTTTCCTCACTATTTCCTTGGAATTGAATTAATTCCTACAAAGGAAGGTTTATTATTGTCTCAGCATGGCTATATCAGGGAATTGTTAAACAAATTCCACATGTCAGGAGCCAAATCAACTTCTACGCCTCTCTGCACAACATCGCCACTCAAGTTGAATGATGGATCAGCACCTACAGATTCAAAAATGTTTCGGAGCATCATTGGTGCACTTCAATACACAACCTTAACTCGGCCAGACCTTGCCTTCTCCATCAATAAGCTATCTCAGTTTATGCACCAGCCTACTCAAATACATTTCCAGCAATTAAAACGGGTGTTACGGTATCTCAAATTGACTATCAATCATGGACTGATGCTCAAGAAACCAAAACTAATATTTGAATTCAAATTACATTTGCTAGCTATTCTTATCTATTAATAGCAACAAGTCATCTTGTCCTTGATTTAGTTATAAAAAAAATGATTTGCTTTTTTGTATCTATAAGATAAAAAATAAAAAAAAAAAGATATTGAAAATACAGAAGGTGATGAGATATTGGACTGCGAGAAATGTCATCCGTTATTTAGTATGTTCATTATTGATTTTAGAAATTGATAAAAATGTTATTTGGAAACTCTATCGTAAAGAAAAATTGTTAAAATTAAAGTAAGCAATACTTTCTATCACTTTTAGGGGACTTTCTGTCACTTTTGTCGATAACACTTTCCATCACCGATACATCATTTGGATGCCTAAGAAAATAGGGTAGAGATAAATAGTGAAGAGGAAATAAGATAAATAAGAGGGAAGTTGAGTATAAACTTAAAATATTGTTTGGATGAACAAAAAATGTATGAAGAAATAAATAGTAATTTTTATTCGCATGTTTGGATAAATACAAAAATGAATAGAGCTAAATTAATATTAATAATAAAAAATAAATTTATCATTTACAGTTATAATTTAAATATCTAAAATAAGTTGACATTTAAAAAAAAATATTAATATACCACAAATAACAAAAACACAAATAGAACAACTAGATGGAATTTGTCATGAAATTTGTTTAAGGATAAATTATTATATAAGATAAATCTCTTTTTAAAAAAAGATAAATTCTTATTTATCCATCAACAAAAGATGAGTAGAGGTACTTATGTCGAATTGATATCAATCAAAATCGTTTCTTTATCTTCTATTATTTATGTTATATAAGATAAATGAACAATTTTAATTGATGTTAACTGGACAAAGATAATTATTCTCATTTTTTGTTGATGGGTACCCTTTAAGCAATGAAATAATTCAAAAAAAGAAAAAGAGTAAAACTTAGTTAAATGAAAGAAAGTATAATCAACTAATCAACTTAATAATATATACATTTAAAATCCCTATGTGAGGTAGCCCGTTGTTGAGTGAAAATAGTTGGATGTCCCCCGGCCGCGCCTCAAAGGTTAGTCCCGTTTCCATAAGGGAAATTCTAATTTAGATACAACCCAAAATAAATTTTATTCTGGCATGCATTTACAAACGAAGAAAAATAAAATAAAAGATAATAGATTTAAATGATGTGACAAAATAATTTCTTTTTTAATTTTTTCCGTTTGTGTGTGTGTCCAAATAAAATTGATTTGAGTTTGTGCCCAAGCCGGAATAGCTTCTTATTAGCGAACAAAGTAATATATTCTGATTTTTTTGCTTTTTCTTTTTTGTGAACGTATATATTCTGAAAGTTAACTGGATAACAAAAAAACATATTTTTTACCAAGATAAAACAAAATTATATATGTAAGGTCAATGACGGATCTTACCTCAAATATTAGGGGGAGCGATAAACACCAACTAAAATATTATAATTAAAATTTATGAAACTTATACGAACAAATCACCTTTCTACAAATTTCAACCGTCTCAAATCACCTTTCCTAATATGTCATATACTCTAAATAATTGTCTTTTCAACCATTATTGAATTGAATCAAATGGAGAACACAATTGACACCGAATTGCAAAGTGCAAAAAAAAACGTCAAGGGATGCGACAAAAGAAGATATGCTAGCAGACGCGACCGATGTAGTCAGAATTAGGATGTAAGCTGCCAGCGAGTAGGCAACCGGCTAAGCGGCGAGAGTGACAAAGAGAGTGCGGGTGAGGAGGGTAAGAGAGGATAGAGGTGCTAGCGAGTGAGTGAATATGAACTACCTAAACTATAGAGATGTTTTTTATTTGGGCAAGATCTCTTTTTAAAAATATTTTTTTTAATCGGTGAGAGCCATGACATCTATGTAAAGCAGCTTATGCAAATAAATAAGTATTAATGTATTATTTATAAGTTTGTTAATGTAGTTTATGAAAAAACAACTTTAAAATATACAATTTTTGTTAATAAGATCTTATGAATTAACATAAAAGGTTAATTATTTCTCCCTAAAAAAATAAAGGTTAATTATTTGCACAAGCTCTTTTTCATAAGCTCAATCCAAACAGGCCCTTGGTCCCCTTTGTCATCCTACTCGCAAGTATCATTACAAGTGTCACAACAGAAGATAAGAAGATCAAAAGGAGCGCATCAAGGAAAGGAGCAGAATGAGAGTTAATAGAGCGGCGTAACACCTTATAATAAAGATGTTCTCAACCAAAATGGCTTCTTCCAGTTCAACACTCTACTCCTCCACTTCCAGAATCTTCTCCTCGCTCTCCCCGCTACGACGTCGTTTACCCATTGTAGGAGCGTTTTGCATGCTCACTTTAGGACTCACCAATTTCTACACACCCTTGTATTCCTCTGCCCTCAAAACAGGGTGCGTGCGTGCGTTCAATCTAAAATTCTGTTGATTTCTTTCTTTCTCTTTATCTGTTTTGTTGAATTGCTTCTTTTTTTCTTTTCAGATCCAAATTGAGTAGCAGGTTTTCAACTAATTCGATTAGAATGGAAGGGAGTACCAATAACACCACTGTTCCAAGCATCGTTGTATATGTTACCGTTCCCAACAAAGAAGCAGGTTCCTTGTTTTTTTTTTTTTACATATCTTATGTATTTAATTAATTAATTTAATGTTGTGATTCTTTGTTTGATTTGATGCATGTTATTGGTTTTGTAGGTAAGAAATTGGCTGAAAGCATTGTCACAGAGAAACTTGCAGCTTGTGTCAATAGGGTACCAGGCAAGTAACAATTTCTTACTCCCTTTTTTTTTGTGCACTCTACTTACTAGAATTAGATGATGTTTGCTATATGTAGTCGCAGGTTGGTTAGGATCAGTTGCAAATTAAGCTTAGTTATGATCACTATAAAGTGTATTATACACTCGTTGTAATCAACGTTTCTCATTCCATTAATTCCAAATAATCAATCTTTATCTCAATTTATCTTTCTCTTTGTTAGCCAGCCTCCACCGTACTTACTTTGGTGTGTTTAGTTTCCGGAGAATTTGTTTCTTTGTTTCTTCTTTTACATTCTTCGTGATTACCAAAAGGAGGATTAACTACAAATAGGTTTGCATTTGCATCATGATTTTATGTATCAGTGGGGACATCCATCTTGGGTTAGGAAGGGGGTTATTTTGATTGGTAAGACAGGGCGGGGATTACTTTTCTTGCATCTATGATCTATTTCTATTATGAACATGTTGGCAAATTTTACCTTCTTTTTTTTTTGTAATTTTTGTTGGACTTTGTTTACTTGATTCACTAGAGTTGAATATGTTTCTATTAATTTAAATTGGTTGCTCAAATTGAACATATTGTTTTTTTTCCCTCCTTAAATTACCATTTCTGAACGTATGAGGAAGAGTTTTGGCAGAATGGTAAGATCGCTGCCATGTGACTTGGAAGTCCTGGGCTCAAATGAATCTTGAAAACAATCTTTCTACTTGTCGCTCGAGATAAATTTACCATTTATCGATGTGCATTGTGCAATGGGCCACCCTTTACCATTTTTTAGCCTATAATTGCTAAATCGTAAACTAAAAACAGATTTCCCTTGCGGCATTGTCAGAACTGCTTTTTTGCACCCTCTGCTGTGGCTTTGGCCACACGCGAGCATGTTGTTAACTTAATCTTGAATGAATCTGATAAGTATTCAAGCCCTTGGGGTTTAGAACCAAGCCATTTAAATACTCCATCGACTATTGAGTATCCCACTACTCAATGTGGGACTTGGGCACCCCATAATATGCAAGACCCTATTATGGCACCATAATATCCAAGACCCTATTATAGCACTACCCCTAAGAGCCGACATCCTGGCTGTTGACACTCTACAACGCTTTATTCAGCCTTTCCAGTCATCCCTCTGTGCGTAGCCCTTTCTGAGCCACCAACAACCATTACTTATACCAGTTGGTAAGTATTCATGCCCTTGGGGAACCTTCGCTTAAAAGCTAGCTATTAAGGGAAAAGAACTGAGCCAGTTAATTACTCTGCTGAGCATCCCATGCTAATCAATGTGGGACTTGGACTCCCCCTTTTTTTTTAAGAAGGACTTGGACTCCCCTTATTACCCAAGTCCCTATTAGAACTCCACTCATTGACATCTATCTTCACTTTTGATTTTCTTTTTAACTTATGGCGTCACCGTCTCAAGTGCCTATGCAAATGGCCATCTTTCTGGTAGGGTGAAATGGATTGAGTTTCATATGATCTTCATTTAATTTGTTTTCTAACAAGTTAATTATATAGTTCTTGCATCCCATGTCTGACTTTTAAAAACCATGTGTATTATGTATTGTGCAGGTATAGAATCAGTATATCAGTGGGAGGGAAAGGTATGGTGTATGATATTCCTGTTGGTAAAGAATTACTGATATGAATTGAAACTTCTGTTTAAAAACGCCACTGTCCTAACAATCTGTTTAAAAACGCCATTGTCCTAACAATAAAAGTTCTTATTTTCTAGTGCGAGTCAACATTTCTTTTGGAGCTGTTTTAAAATTGAAAGTGTTGTTGTAGCTTTGACTTTGCTAGCTTTGTGTTGCAAACTGACAGATCCAAACTGATTCTGAGGAACTTCTTATAATCAAGACTAGGCAATCCCTTTTGGAAGCACTGACAGACCATGTCAAAGCAAATCATGAATATGAGTAAGGCTGATATACATCTACAAAATAATCTTGCATGAAATTCAAAATTTGCTTTGCATAATGTTGTCTGAGTTGCATATTTCACTTGATCATGATAGAAAGGCTTGAAAAAAAGGAAAACTTAAACTATATATCTGCCAAGACTCAAGAACTTAGGCACTGAATCCATATTGAAATTAATTGAGGTGTAATTATGGACAATAGGGCATTCACATGGTTCTTACCACTTCCTTTTATCCTTTTTTTCAGTGTGCCAGAGGTGATCTCCTTACCCATCACTGGGGGCAATCTCAAATATCTAGAATGGTTAAAAGAGAGCACAAGGGAGTGACTCTCAAGTTTATAGCCTGATGGTGGGGTTCAAGTCTCGAGTTCTTCTGCCTGTGTGTCAAATAATCCTTGCATGTAATATAACTAGTCAATGATGTCTGAACATACTAGGTAAAGGATGAGAATCAATGTTGTATTACTGCTGATGGCGGCAATGGGATGAATATGCACAAGGGGTCTTTTTTTTCGTAGGTTGGTTTGTGTGTGTGTGCTTTTTTGAATCAAAACAAATTCATTTCATCTTATTAATAAGTAACTGACCCAACATTATAGGCATCTGTTTAAAAATATGGGGACTGGCAGAAGAAATAGACGTCCTTGCAAGTGTAAGCGACCCTATTCGCTTGTCTCCGAACATAAACCACAAAATAACTAAGATTGTTTTTAAGAAAGCTTCTTACAAGAATCAATAATTAACCCATACTCAGTAAAGTTCAGTGTTTCTATGAATGGCATGAACAACTTGTTGACAGTCTAGCCTCAAACACAAACTTTCTCTTCACCTCTAGTCTCTAGAAACCATCCGATGAATATCTTGCAAGAGAGCAACAACTTCACACCTTCATTTGTGTATATCCAGTTTGGAGCCCGGGATGTTCTTGTAGCAAAAGAACTCTTGATGGTCTCGAACATAATACCCAGCACAGACAACCAGTATGTTGTTGAAAGAAGAGGAACCGATGTTACATATGAGGACGCCTTGCTGCAGTTACTGCCATTGGTGCATGGGACTCCTTGTAAATTTTGTAGAGGCTTGGGGTTCTCTCCTAACCCCCCATGACATGACCAATGCGGAAGTTTTTTCCCTTAGTTGTGTTAGCAGCAGATCAAACTTCTACAACTGATTTTTGTGTTTACTGAATAATCCATCCCCGGGGTTTGCTTTTAGCACTCCACTTTTATTCTTATAGTTTCCCAAATAACCCCCCTCTAAAACTGTCGATGCCAAATGCCTTTACCCATTAATCTTCTTCCTCCTATTTGCCGTTGTGGTTTTCAATCTCATTTTATCTTTTGTTAGGTATCTACTATATCTAAAATTTAAAGTTTTTGAAATTAAATTTTCAGAATATCCATTGTCGTGAAATCTAAATTTTGGAGTAATTTTTACAAATAGTTTTCATGATTTAGCGTCCAGAAAATAATTTTTAGATTTTTTTATATGTTTCATGTTTTCTGTATAAGTCTTTGCAAGCAGAAACATATTGCAATTAGGGTGACAACTTTGCAAATACATTCCTCTCAACAAAAAAACTGTAATATGAAAAAATTTAAACAATAAGCACTCAATTGCAGACTTTCGATGTAATCTTTTTTAGTGGCATCCTCTAATCCAGCTTAGGTTTAAAAATTTCCATAAGTATTTTAAAATATTTACTAAAAACCCATAAATAGTTAAAAGGCAAATGCACAATTACTTGGCTCTTGTTATCTTATATAATTACTTGACTCTTATTATCTTATATTGTTCACATTTGTTGTTTTGACACAATCGTCTTATACACCTATAAACATGAAGGAATGAAAATTGCAATCGTGCAAGGCTGGTAGCTAATTTATGATGAAAATGCTTATACACAATATTCTGCAAACGCTTACTGAATACCAGCAGTAAGTAAAGAGCAGC
>Ga0209282_1002653_pt1 | contig 10411 bp, 13 predicted proteins | sample Mtrugardesep15_FD_187529 | JGI IMG/M metagenome (GOLD analysis project Ga0209282, IMG submission 187529) | Root nodule microbial communities of legume samples collected from California, USA - M. trunc garden sep15 (SPAdes) (version 2) | ecosystem: Host-associated > Plants > Roots > Nodule...
TGGGGGAGAATGGTCTGTGGTTAGGTCAAGGAAGAGGAAAGCGATTCAACCGGCAGTGGGAACACGGGACAGATCATGGGAAGCAACGCGGTCTGATAACGCAGGAAGTGGGCTGGGGGTTCGAAAATCTAGGGTTTGTTTTGCAGGTCTTCATCGGTCTTCTCAAGGTGCAGCAGGCGCGAATTCTTCACAGGGAAACACAAGCAAGCGCGGTTCATCACAGGATACGCAATGGAACAGGAAAGGGCAGGCCTCAGGTCATGATGGAATAGAGCAACACGGTTCAGTCACAGGTAACGTCGGACATAAGGTTTCATATTATTTCACTAACTTTCCGGAGTGCCTTCCAATCTTTCTTCTACGTCAGCAGTTCGAAGTGTGTGGCATTTTGACTAATGTTTTCATCGCACGGCAAGGAAACGCAAGAGGTCAAGTCTACGATTTCGTCCGCTTCTCAAATGTTAAGAATCCAGATAAGTTATCTCTTGCCTTGAACAATGTTTGGTTTGGGCATTTAAGGGTTTGGGTACGGGAGGCAAAGTATGACAGGTTTGCGGCAAATGATAATAAACCTCTTTTAGTTTCTAAGTACGACATTGGAATGGTCGATGGGAATGGTGCTAAGGACGGCGTGGGGGGTCACGTGGGGAGGGAGACAAGGTGAGGCTTGGAGAGGGAGAGGTGGCGAAGGGAAGGGGAAGAAAAGGGGAGGGAGAAAAGAAAGTGAGGTTTGGTGAGGGAGAAGCAGTGAAGGGTAAGGGAAGAAGCGGGGAGGGAGAAAAAAGCGTGAGGATTGGGCATGTAGAAGTGAGGGTGTAGGAGGGTTCTGGTGGTGTTCCGAAGGAGGATAGGTGGGGGAGCGAGGAGCAGTTGTCGTCGGTGTTGAAGGTAGGGGATGGGAGGCAGAAAGTAGCTAAAAAGGAAAAGGTTGTTGTTCTAAATATTGCGATGAGGGTAAGGTATCTAGAACGTTGGAAACGGACGACGAGGGAGAAGAGGAAATCATGGTAAATCATGTTACTGATTCGGGAGGAAATATTAAGGGTGTCAGACTGTTGGAGTACACTTCTTCTAAAGAAGATATGGATTGGGCTCATTCAGGAATTGTGGCTACATTAGCTTTGGATGAAACAATATTGTCAGTGCAGCAACGTGTGGAAGACGCGGGTTTTACAAATGTCGAGGTCACTCCAATGGGTGGGGATAAGGTGTTCCTTCGTTGTCGTAATAATGAGGATATCATGCATGTTTTCAAGGAAGCTATACATTTTTTTGGAATGCTTTTCTCTGTTGTTCATAGGTGGACGATGTCAGATGCCTTGTATGAAAGAGGTGCGTGGGTACGTGTTTATGGTACGCCAATCCATGCTTGGAACATTAATTTTTTCAAATTATGTGCTTCGAAATGTGGAAGGTTCATTAGGGTGGGTGATTGTACTTCAGATAAAGGTAGAATTGATTTTCCACGAATTCTAATTTCTACGACATCTGTGGAGGTTCTGAATAAGTCTATGGTTATGCTTGTGGACGGGTCTAAGTGTTCTATCAAATTGGTTGAGGAATGGGGTTGTCATCTTGGTGAGGATGCTTTCTTGATGGAGGAAATTGTTGAGCATCGTGCTTCAAATGTTGATGATGATTTGGAGCGTGAAATTGGGGAAGATTTTTATGATGAAGATGGTGATGTGGATCTTCTTGTTGAGGATATGCATCAGGAGTGGAGGGAACACGAGGCCAAAGCTACCGCCGATAATAATAATAACAATGAGGATGTTGAGAGGCCGGTTCAGCCTGCTGTAGCAGCTAACACCACTGCTGTGGTGCACATAATAAAGAGTTCCATTTTGGCACCGAATGCTTCTACAAAGCATTGTCCTATTTTTCCAGAGACTTGTCCGTTACCTAAGACGGATGCATCTAAGTCGACAAATGGCACTGGTGATAACAGGAAACGAAAGAAGAAGGCGGTAGGATTTTTTAAACAGTCTACTCGCAATTTAAAAAGATTAGCAAGGATGCTCGAGAAGGACAGACGGGAGATTCTGAGAATTTTGAAGAAACGGGCAATAAAGCGTGGAGCAAGGAGTTTAGCTCGTTCCATTAAATATAAAGGCGCAGTAAATTCTTCTCATCAAAAGTTATCTTCAAGTACTTCTATTTCTTCTGTGAATAAAGATTGGGAACATTGGGTGCCGTTACAAGGTGGATTCGAGGCGGCTGCAGCTGATGCTTCAAGGATCGGAGGGTTGATTGATGTCAAGTATTCAGGGGACACTAATAATCGTTTTAATTAATGTCTTGTCCAAGGAGGGTAGACGTGGTCTTCGTGATGAGGTGGGGCGAATTTTATTGAAAGGGGTGTCCGGAGGTAGTGGGAGCGGCTGCTAGTTGTTCTTGTGTGGTTGTGTTTGTTGGGGTGGATTGTTGTTTTAATGAGGATTCTTTCTTATTATGTGAGAAGTCTAGGGGGCTTTGAGAAAAGAAGCGAAATAAAAAGGTTGGTGTCAGATAAAAAACCATTTGTTTTATGTTTACAAGAGACTAAACAGTGTACAGTCGATGATTTGTTGATAAGGGCTATTTGGGGGAATTCTTCGGTGGGTTACTCTTTCATATCTTCGGTAGGAGCTTCAGGAGGTTAATTGACAGTTTGGGATGCAAGTAGTGTTAATGTGTGGTCGACGTCGAGGTTTTCTCATGTCTTGATTATTAGAGGTGTAGTTCTTCAGACAAACCAAGAGTTTGTTATTGCAACTATTTATGCTTCGTGTGATACGACATTGAAACAATTATTATGGGTTCAGTTGCAGCAATTTGTGGGTAATAATAATGACGCCAATTTATGCTTTTGTGGAGACTTTAATTCTATTCGGTCCGCGTCAGAAAGGCGGGGTAGAGGTACTGTTTTTCGTCAACACGATTCTGACATTTTCAATCAGTTTATCGAAGATTGTTCTTTTGTTGATTTACAAATATGCGGTAGACTTTTTACTTGGTACCGTGGTGATGGACATTCCATGAGTCGATTGGACAGGTTTTTGCTTTCTTCTAATTGGTGTGCGATGTGGCCGAATTGTATTCAAGTGGCGGACCAAAGGGGCTTATCTGATCATGTCCCTTTGTTAGTGTATGTTAATGAAGACAATTGGGGTCCAAGACCTTTTCGCATGTTAAAGTGTTGGGTGGACTTACCTGTCTATGATCAATTTGTGTGTGAAAAATGGGCATCCTACAACATAGAGGGGTGGGGCACATTTGTCTTAAAGGAGAAGTTGAAATTGTTAAAAGGAAGCTTAAAGGATTGGCATCAAAATCATTGTCAGAATTTGGATGCTAGGTGTGGTACGTTGAAGGAGCGGATGTCGACTCTCGACACAAAAGGGGAGACAGCCGTCTTGGAGGAGGAGGAAGAGTTAGAACTTCGTGAACTTTCCCTCCGTTTGCATTCTTTATCATGTGTTCAAACAAGTAAATGTTGGCAGCATGCAAGGGTAAAGTGGTTACAAGAAGGTGATTCTAATACTAAATTCTTTCACGAAATAATGTCTTCAAGGCGTCGGAGTAACACTATTCAGCTTTCACAAGTCAACGGACGTCAGATTGACGGAGTTCAGAATGTACGTGGAGCTGTCTTTCATCACTTTTCTTCTCACCTTAAAAATACTCCAATGGCACGGCCAGGTGTGGAGACCTTGAGGTTTCGTCAGTTATCTTTAAGTGAGGTGGGTTCCCTCATTCGACCATTCACGCAGGAGGAGGTTAAGCAAGCGATATGGGATTGCGACATTTACAAGAGCCCGGGTCCGGATGGTGTCAGTTTTGGTTTTCTAAAACAATTTTGGTCTATTTTGAAGGGTGACTTTATGCGTTTTGTAACAGAATTTCATCGTAATGGAAGATTAACAAAGGGGATTAATGCAACTTTTATTGCATTAATACCTAAAGTGGACAGCCCTCAACGCTTGAATGATTTTCGGCCAATTTCTTTGGTAAATTGTATGTATAAAGTGTTAGCAAAAATTCTCGCAAACCGCTTGCGGGCAGTTATCGGAAGTGTGGTGTCGGATTGTCAGTCAGCTTTTGTTAAAGGCAAGCAGATTTTGGATAGCATTTTGATAGCGAATGAGGTGGTCGATGATGCTCGCCGTCTTAATAAGGAAATGTTGCTCTTTAAGGTCGACTTTGAAAAGGCCTACGATTCGGTGGATTTTATTTATTTGGATGAGGTTATGAAGAAAATGAATTTTCCGGTACTTAGGAGAAAATGGATGTCTGAATGTGTTGGAACGGGTACGGCGTCGGTTTTGGTCAATGATTCTCCTACGAATGAATTTCCTTTGGAACATGGATTACGCCAGGGTGATCCACTTTCACCGTTTCTTTTTCTGCTGGCTGTTGAAGGGTTCCATGTGCTTATGCAGTCCTTGGTGGAAGCCGACCTTTTTAACAGGTATAGAGTGGGGCGTGATAATGCCTTGGCTTTGACGCATTTTTAGTTTGATGATGATACCTTAATCATTGGTGAAAAAACCTGGCTGAACGTGCGTTCTATACGGGCTACCTTGCTGATTTTTGAACAATTGTCTGGTCTCAAGGTAAATTTCAACAAAAGTTTACTCACGAGGGTTAATGTTTCCGAGTTGTGGTTGTCTGAAGTCGCTTTGGCCCTCAACTATCGTGTGGGAGCTTTCCCTTTTGTGTACTTGGGTTTGCCTATAGGAGGGGATCCGCGTAAATTGGACTTTTGGAAGCCGGTTTTGAACTGCATTCACTCTAGATTGTCGAATTGGAAGAGCAAATTTCTCTCGTTTGGCGGCCGCCAAATTCTTCTGAAATCTGTCCTGTCATCCCTACCGGTTTATTTTCTTTCCTTCTTGAAGGCCCCCACAGGTATTATTTCTTCCTTAGAATCTTTATTTAATTTTTTTTTTGGGTGGTGGAGAGGTTACTAGAAAAATTGTCTAGGTTGATTGGGATTCTGTTTGTTTATCAAAGGAGGAGGGAGGGTTAGGTGTTAGAAGGTTATGTGAATTTAATGTGGCGTTGTTAGGTAAGTGGTGCTGGCGTATGTTGGTTGATAGGGATGGGTTGTGGTATCGGGTTTTGAAGGCTAAATATGGGAAGGAGGAGGAAGGTTGAGGGAAGGAGGGAGGGAGTGTTCGGTTTGGTGGAGAATGATTTCTGACATTCGCTCCGGTGTCAGAGTGGGGGCGGATAACTGGTTTGAGGAGGGAGTCCGTAGGATTGTAGGTGGAGGGAGTAGTACCTATTTTTGGTTGGATAATTGGGTGGAGGGGCACCTTTATGTGTGCAATTCCCACGCCTTTTTGATCTGGCCGAAAACAAAGAGGTGACGGTGAGGGAGATGGAGGCTAGAGGGTGGGCGGTGGATGGTGGAGGTTGGGAGTGGAGAAGATGTTTGTGGGCTTGGGAGGAGGAGTCTGTGTCGGAGTGTGCGACTCTTCTGTCTGATGTTATTTTGCAGGATTCTGTTCTTGACAGGTGGAGGTGGATTTATGATCCTATCATTGGGTACTCTGTTCGAGGGACTTACAAGCATCTTACGGTGTCAGCTTCTCCTGTGGAGCGTTTTCTACCTGATGCCGTATGGTTGAAGCAAGTTCCGATGAAGATTTCAGTCTTCGTTTGGTGGCTCTTTCGCAATAGACTCCCCACAAAGGATAATTTGGTGCGTAGGCGGGTTCTCCATCATGACGATCTCGCTTGTGTTGGAGGGTGTGGCAGCCATGAGTCAACGGCTCCCCACAAAGGATAATTTGGTGCGTAGCCGGAGTTCCGCTATGGTTCTGGCCGCTGGAGTGAACGGTGGCATTGGGAGAGAAAAGGAGGAGATATGTTTTTGCTTTTGAGAATGGAGTTTTGCTTTTGAGAATGTTTTTGCTTCTTTTCCATTTCAAATGTTCATTGTTAGAATTGATATGGTGCAAAGTATTGGTAACTGTTACATCGGAAAATTGGAAACATTGATTGCTTGAGGTATATGAAGGTGAAGAGTTTGTGCTGATTATTTCTAATACCTAGTGAAGAGTCTTGAAAATTAAAATGTACATTTAATTGGCATGAAGGATGGTTTAACGCCCATGCATACATGCTATGTGAATTTGAAATTTGAAAATTGCATTAAATGATGGTGGCGGAACCCCTTGTTATGCATGGGTGTTAGGGAATAGCTTTTTATATGTTTTTTTATACTCCTTGGTAACTGATACCTAACATTGTATTACTTTTGGGTGGTTCTCTTTTGCACACCTTATGCGAGATGAATCACTCTTATTGAGTTATATTCCATTTTGGTTTCTTAAAAAAAAAAGGCACAACTTTTGTACCAAATTTGAATAAACTAGCTGATCTTAATTTTGTTTATGTATTCTCAGTAAAATGAATAGATATATTTGAAATTATTTAAGTTTTCCTAATATATTAGGCAAGGGAGTGTGTACATATTCAAATAAGTTGTGATATGTGTAATTGGTCAATGATATATAACATTGGTACCTTAATGGTACACAAGTGCTATCCGTACCACCCCATGTGGCATACACCACTTCTACCCCTCCTATGTGGCACTGCGGTGGAGATGGGGATGAGAGAAACAGAGGTGGAGTAAATAGTGATGAGAGAGTGAAAGATCAAAGTGGCACCGAGATTGAAAGAGGTCGATGACGGCGAGATTCTGGCAACAGTGAGAGTGAGGCTAAGGTAATGGAAGATCATTTTTCAAGGGAGAGTGAGAGAACGAGTCAATGACACAATCTTATTATTTATTTATGTATTTTGGTAGATAGACGAAATGGCAAAACCATTATAAACTCACACACACAAGTGGAGGTACCGGGGTTCGAACCCCGGTCATGACATCCAGCTTAAAAATTTCGGCATTTTACCAGTTGAGCTAGGACTTCTAGATGTTTTTTTTTATAATGTTTTTTCCATGTTAACACATGCATTTTTTTAATGTTTTTTGTCATGTAAGCAGTGGCGGATTGGGTGTAGTAAATATAAAAGGTGTTGATGGAAAATTATCTTATTCATATTCATTTTACCATCCCAAAAATGTTACTCTTTTGTCATTTTACCAACCTAGGAATGTTACTCTTTTGACATGATTCCTTTTTATATATTGTTGACAATTGCACTCTTAGAAGGTCTTAAATTAAATTGGACTAGATTTGCAAATTGAATTTATTGACCGACAAATTCATATGTTTACAAAGTATGTGGATTATCCTCTCAAATCATTACTTCAACATTTAGATATCATTAAATTTTCTTGTTTTATATATACTAGACCTTGCACCCGTGCTGTCGCACGGGTCATATTGACGGCAAATACATCATTCAAGTAAATAAATAAAAAAGGTGTTTTAGTACCAATACAGCGTGACTAATAAAATACAATTAAAATTGAGTTCATGTTGGTACATTGCAGAAAATTTCTTTGTAGACAACATTTGAAGTGTAGTGCAGCCACAAATAACACGTTTTAGAAAAAACAATCAACATATATTTATATAATAATTAATGAGCAAGAGTCGACAAAATGCTTCCAGCCATACCCGAAACTGATTCACGAACATAAAATTTCTTCATTTCATTGTTGCACATACGTCTATACGGATTCTCGTTAGCATATGGGGTTACATACTCGTCCAATATAGGATAGCCTATACGGATTCTCTTTAGGTTATGAAGATTATATATATGATAAATACGGTAACTGTGAAAGAGATGTTATGTCGACATTGCATTTTATCTCTCTATCAATTTCTGGGTTTATCTTGCAGATAATAATTGCATCAGTCATTACACTTTTCAAGTGCAAATAATAAACATGTAGAAGATGACATGAAATCATTTAATTGATACAAATGAAAGTTAAAACAAAAATATTTAGACAATGAAGGGGATCTAAAATTCACTTTCCAATCCTTCAAATATTAAAATTACTATCATTGGTTCCAAATTACAATTGGTTATCTTTATTGCAATCATCTAAACTTAATCAAAAGTTTGCAAGAGCAAAATAGAATCGACATTATATAATTGGTGACTAATTGATTCCAAAAACCTATATTGCATGAAAACAACTCATGTCTAAATAACAATAATAAACCTTCAACACAAATATCAACTAAACTCAAAGGACCAGAAACATCATTTTTAGCCTTCAAAATCACAATTCCTCTTGATGTATTGTTTGTGTCAAAAGCACCATAAGTTGAACAGTAGGCCCATGTTGGAGACTTGATAAGACAAAAACACTAGTTTTCCATAGGCTGAGAACCAGGAAAAACTTTCAAACATCCTTAACTTTCAATAACACTTAGAAAAAAACAGATTTTTGCATCAGCACAATCCACAAACAAAATAAAGGAACTTTATATTTGCTTTAGGCACCTTAAGAATCATGTGAAAATTGTTTTCCTGCAACGAAATCCTAAACAAAGTAAGCAAAGAAGAAGAATTAACAACAATACGCCCCTAAAAGAACGCCACCACGAACAGCACCTACTCCTCCCCCAACAGCAGCAGGTTGCGCTAACACATACTTGGGCTGTCCACATTAGACACTGCAGGCCCAAACAGAAGCTGCTAACATCACCCCCCCCCCCCATCAATTGATTCACATTCTCATTAAGAAGCTGCTATTTGGTGAAGGTTGAAGTTTTAATAACAAAAAATTCAATTAAACCCCGAAGTTCACAACAAATATAAGTGGAAGGTGGGAAAAAATGAAAATTGAAATAAATAGGATAGCTAAAGGGGAAGAAGATGGCTTACACGACTGGGGATTAGAGGAATGTGGCTAACCCAAACAAACAAACAAAAAAGCAGCGAAGGCTCGATCGATTAAGCAACACATCTAAATACAAAAGTAGGTTAAACCGAAAGGGACCAATTGGGGTTTCAATGTTCATGTCAGTGTTCTTGAATAACGAAGATGAATTGAATAAGAGAGAAGACAAAGGATAAATCAAAAATCAAACAGACATAACAGTGAGAATGAGAGAGAGAGAGAGAGAGAGAGAGAGAGAGAGAGAGAGAGAGAGAGAGAGAGAGAGAGAGAGCTAACCGAGTATGATTATCATGAAAGAGGCTTTGGTGGAGAAAGAGAGAAGAAGCAGCCATGAACATGGGTCTCCAACGATGGTGAGGTGGAAGGTGATTTGGGGTTTGAAATCAATTGCAAAGAGAGGGTTTGAAATCTTAATTTTGTTTATGTATTCTCAGTAAAATGAATAGATACATTTGAAATTATTTAAGTTTTCCTAATATATTAGGCAAAGGAATGTGTACATATTCAAATAAGTTGTGATATGTGTAATTAGTCTATGATATATAACATTGGTACCTTAATGGTACACAAGGGCTATCCGTACCACCCCATGTGGCATACAGACGGGGATGAGAGAAACAGAGGTGGAGTAAATAGTGATGAGAGAGTGAAAGATCAAAGTGGCACCTAGATTGAAAGAGGCCGATGACGGCGAGATTCTAGCAACAGTGAAAGTGAGGCTAAGGTGATGGAAGATCATTTTTCAAGGGAGAGTGAGAGAACAAGTCAATCACACAATCTTATTATTTATTTATTTTGGTAGATAGACGAAATGACAAAACCATTATAAACTCACACATACAAGTGGGGTACCGGGGTTCGAACCCCGGTCATGACATCCGACCTAAAAATTTCGACATTTTACCAGTTGAGATAGGACTTCTAGATTTATTTTTTTTAATGTTTTTTCCATGTTAACACATGCATTTTTTTTAATGTTTTTTTTCATGTAAGCAACGGCGGATTGGGTGTAGTACATATAAAAGGTGTTGATGGAAAATTATCCTATTCATATTCATTTTACCATCCCAAAAATGTTACTCTTTTGTCATTTTACCAACCTAGGAATGTTACTCTTTTGACATGATTCCTTTTTATATATTGTTGACGGTTGCACTCTTAGAAGGTCTTAAATTAAATTGGACTAGATTTGCAAATTAAATTTATTGACTGACAAATTCATATGTTTACAAAGTATGTGGATTAGCCTCTCAAATTATTACTTCAACATCTAGATATCATTAAATTTTCTTGTTTTATATATATCAAACTTACATTATTGTCGTTTGTTAGACTTTTGTATGGTCCTAGTTTAGGTTTGTATGGTCCTAGTTTAGGTTTGACTAATGATAACGTAATGTCCCGACCTCCCCACTCACTTTTACTTTTAGGGTTTCGCTAACATATGTCTTTAAGGTACTTCCTTCGGTCACTATTATAAGCAAATTTTGACTTTTTAGGTTCATTCAATAAATGATGTATGTGGTCTACAATATAGACTACATACATCATTTATTGAATGAATCTAAAAAGTAGAAATTTGCTTATAATAGT
>Ga0209282_1002654_pt1 | contig 10407 bp, 6 predicted proteins | sample Mtrugardesep15_FD_187529 | JGI IMG/M metagenome (GOLD analysis project Ga0209282, IMG submission 187529) | Root nodule microbial communities of legume samples collected from California, USA - M. trunc garden sep15 (SPAdes) (version 2) | ecosystem: Host-associated > Plants > Roots > Nodule...
TTTGATTTGAGGATGTTAGTAAAATGTTGAACCTAGATTAAGTCAAAATGGACTTGGTAAGTTTGGTAACCATATCGGTTAAGTTCATTTGATTTGAAAATAAAAAATCGAGAATCGAACCAATCCAATTCGGTTTCTTTTGGTTTGATTTGGTTTTTGAACCGAGCCAAAAAATATATGGTAATTACAGTTTGGTTTTTCATTTTTATAGGTTTTGTCCGAACAATTTACATCCCCATGTAAGATCTTAGAAATTTGAAGTCAGAGTCTCAACATCCAATCTAGCGCCCAGGCGCCACATCTAGTTAATTTCGTTATTTGAGCCTTGTGCTCAAATATAGTGTTGATGCTTTGTGTGATATGTATTCGAGTTTAAATTCGATGAATAGTCTTTAAAGTAAACGAAAAAGCGTCAATTTAGTCTCTAAAATATGTAAAAATCTATCAACTTAGTATCAGTAGTTAGCCGACCTCATTTATTGGGATAAGGCTTGATTGTTTTTGTTGTAATATTAGTTGTGATTAGTAGTGTAGCTTGTGTGGTAAGAAACAAGTTAGTTTGTTAGTTAGGCTACTAGTATAACAAATAACAAGTTAATTTTGAGAAGTTAGGTGTCAAGAACACAATTCACATAATTTTGAGAAGTTAGGTGTGATCAAGAACACAATTCACATGAAGATAGTACAAAAAGTGGCTTCAACAATCACAAAGGGGAGACAAAGAAATTCAACACAAAGGGCAGTCTATGTCATAATAGTCAAAAGTACTGGGGACATTTTGCAGTTGAATGCTGAACCAAGAAGGTTGCAAAAGATAAAATAGATGATAACTCTGAATCAGATGGAGTCCTATTGATAGAAACAATCAAAAGTAAAGATGAAAATGGAGATCAATGGTATTTTGACACAGAACCCTCAAATCACATGAGTGGTAAAATGTCTTGGTTTATTGATCTCAATCAAATAGTCAAGAGAAGAATTAGATTTGCAGATAATAGTGTTGTAAATGCAAAATGTACTGATAAAGTGATGATTCAAAGAAAGAAGGGCAAAGAATCCTACATCTCAGAGGTGCTGTATGTGCCAAAAATGAAGAGTAACCTCATTTGCATTGGTCAATTGTTGAAAAAGGGTTAACACTTTATTATAGGAGCTAGTGCTACATTCACAACAATCATATATAACAAAATTGATACATAACATAAACCAAAGTTATCTTTGACATCTTTGTTTTGTATGTAATATATACACAGAAGAAAGAAACACCTGATCCTTAAGTCTGAGTTACAAATTATGCATCTTGCATGTGATGTGGTAGGAACGTTGTGCGACACAAAGGACATGTAGTGTGATCATATCCCATCCAACGGTCAAGGCAGCTTCTGTGGAAGATATGGCGGCAGTTTGTGAGCCGTTGGATCTCATCCTCCGCCTTGAACTCACAGAGGCAGACGGCACAGCTCTCTACCGCCAGCTCCAGCTCCGAGAACTTCACCACCGGTAGAATTTCTCTGATGAGCAGCAGTGGATTAACTGATTGAAATTCAGGCACACTCTCCGGAAAGGCGAAGCCGGAATCAAGACCAAGATAAAAGAAGAAGATGGTAACCAGTTTTTTTATGAAAGATAGTATGGAAAGGATCTGCACAAACACCTTTGGTAACACAACATCTGTAGGGAACCCCATTTTCTCACAATGCTTAGTCTTGTTTTTTTATTTTATTGAATATAATATAGTTTGGTTTTCTATGAATCTGAAATTAGGAGGAGATTCTTCATGTATGTATGATTCAGTGCTAGCAGAAGATGATTGAGTAATGAGTAAGACAGAGGAGTGAGTGTTAGCACTTAGCAGTAGGCAGACAATGTCAGTGATAATGCACAAACATCGCTGCATTAAATAGATTGCAAGCTGTGGACCCAAGTTTGATGTGGAAATTCCAAGAATGGCCCATTGTTTTATTTTATGAAGTTTGATTTCATAAAAAATGACTGAGAAAACATCAGTAATGAGTTAGAAGTTGTGTGTTTTTAACTGCTGTCTTGATTGTACATTTTGTCGTCTATATTCATTAAAGCAGAATGATAAACTAAATGTGGTTTGAAGCTGTGATTGTGAAGCAGCAAAGCTGACTAGTTGAAGATAAAATAAATAAGTTTTTTCACTTCAAGTACAGTAAATGGAGTGGGCGGTCATAGAATTGCAGCTTTCAATAACTACGAGAAATACTAAAAATTATCCTGGCTCATGATCAATTTCATCGAAAACCTTGGATGCATTATGTCTCATACGGTTATACTCTTATAGTAGTAGTTAATATATTAATTTTTCAACTCGCACCACACCTGTATTGTACGTACGTATAGATTAGATAGACGTTACATTGAATATACCATCGATATTAATGGAGTCGTTGTCCTATCTCTAATTGGGGCCTTGCTAACTCTAACTTATAAGATAGACATCTGGCTTGATTTATATTAAAGATCATGTCCCAACTCTATCTCTTTTTCATTTTTGACATTCATATGCATACCATAAGGTTCTACCTACCATAGTGCCGTGGAAAAATGGCACCATGATGGTGAAATTTGACCACTTGTTGATTCAATGTCGCAACGGGGCCATATTTGTTATTGTAGAGTACGACTTCACGATTTTGTTCAAGATATTCATACTTTCGTCTATATCACACTTAATTAGTTGTACCAGAATAAGTTAATGATGTTGAATTACAATGATAGATTTATTAGTAAAATTTAAGTAAGTTTTTTTTTTTAATGCTAAGCTCTATTATCTTAGATCTATCTTGGGTCATTACATCTCATTGGTCTTGCACAAACACCTTATCCTCAAGGTGGTAATTAAAAAGCTTGTATCATTCTTCATAAATTCAATTAGACTTTTATGTTTGACATATTTAACCCATGACATTCCTCTCAAGATGTATTATTACACAAAAACTACAACTCCCCAATTTTAATAAACTAATTTTTCATTCATTTATTTGATTGATTTGATTACAATAACGAAGCCATTATTTATAGCATTGACATTCTAATGACTCATCACAAAGAATCTCTAGATCTTTCTAAAAATCCATGACTCATACGTAAATGAACTTGGACCTAATAACTATACCATTAGACTCATCTTAATCATTATAAGAGGGGAGTGTATCAACGTTATAAAATGAGTGATATGAAGCTCTAATTTTTTTTTTTTTTTTAAGAATATATGAATCTCTATTGTGAATGAATCTGGAGGCAAATTAATGTCGACGGGTCCCATGGAAGTTAATTTGATTTGAACAGTTTCATGATAATAACTTCGTAGGAGTTTGGAGTGGATAGATTAGATGCATGTCATATGCAATCAACCAATCGAATTCAACATTGAAAGCTTGTTTAAGAAACGAGTATCGGGGTTTAGTTTAGGGATAATGACATGGGTTGTGCTAACTTGTCAACTTGAATATATGGTTTTATTTGTGCCCTTATTTATTATGAGAGAGAATATTAAAAGTAAGAAAATTGGTGGAATCAATAGTAATTATTTAGGGGTATCTATGGAAAAAATTTAAATGTATAGGTGTATTAAATAAAGATAACTATTTTCAATGTATTTCTTTGGTCTTGATGATTTGTGTCTTTTGTTTCTTGTATAAAGGACCGGAGGGAGTATATAAAGACAAAATCTGGGTGTATGTCACTCGGGCGTTACCGCCGCGTACTTCCTAGAATCAAATATTATTATTTGGAATGAAATGAAATGAGGGGATGAATTATTATTATTATAATAATAATAAGCTGTCCGTCCACAGTGACAGAGGTGTGATACCATTGATTCACATTACATTAACGTGAAGATCACTATGTTTGTCTGAATTATGACTGACTGTGATTCAATAATATCATATGTGTTGATAATTGATATCATCATATTCATATTCATACGTGTAATATAATGTAGTGTAGTGTAGGGGTATATGCTACTCTAGTCCACCATACTCTATCTCTATGGAGAAAAAGAAAGAAAGAATTAATACAAAGTGTGATCAGATCATCTTTTCTTCTCTTGTTATTAATTACAGTACTTAGTATGCTCCGTCCGTCCATAGAATTTGAACAACCATAAGCGTTGTCTTAATCGCTTATTCTTCCAAATACTTGTATTCATATCTCTCTCTCTCTCTCTCTCTCTCTCTCCTTCCTGTTCTGTTCTGCTAATCACATGGCTTCTCAACTGCATCCTGCTGCTCACGACTCTAAAAGATGGAATCAAACAATTCTGTTGTCATTTCAAATTATTGGAATAGTTTATGGTCAACTTAGCACTGCTCCCTTATATGTGTTCGGGACAATGCGAGCGCAAGATCTTGAATCCGAGGAAGTTGTTTATGAACTCTTCTCCTTCATTTTTTGGACTCTAACAACTATTTCTTTGATCAAGTATGCCATCATAGTGCTCAAAGCCGATGATAAAGGAGAGGGTACGTAAAAAATAAATCAATAGAAATTCACTTCAGTAAATATTTAATTACTCCATTGACTGACCCACCCTTTCTTTATTTCACAGGTGGTATTTTTGCTTTATACTCACTCTTGTGTAGAAATGCAAAAGTTGGCCTACTCCCTTGTGATAGAACCACTGATGAGGTCGTGCTTTTTGAGGAGACAACAACTCCTTCTTCTAAGATTAATACTGATTCCAAAGCACGAAGGGCCATTGAGAAACACAAGTCCTGTCACTATTTGATATTGTTCTTGGCCCTCTTTGGTTCCTGTATGACAATTGGGGCCGCAGTCCTCACTCCAGCACTCTCAGGTTCCCATTTATATTTTCACTTTTCTTACAACTACCTTCATACCTAAGATTTATTAATTTAATTGTTCCCTTGAGTAAATATATATACTTTCTGCCTGTTTACCAGTGTTATCAGCTTCATATGGTGTTCAGAGATCCTTGTCAGACTTGGCACAATTATGTAAGTGTGTTTAACGAGACTACAAATAAAACCTATATTTATTATTTTAACTATACCAAGGATACTGGTTAAGGAGTATATTTACTGCTTCTTTTGTTATTAAATTCTTTCGATTTTCGTTTGCTTCCATTACATTTTCTTTTCTGAAGGACATATCAATACTTATTTGCTACTTCAAGTGTCTGATTGCTTTGTTTTCTATAATCAGTTTCATCGTCACAACATACTCGGGATTCCGTCTCAAATGTTCTACAAAAATGTAAGTACTTTATGTTCGTTCGATTGTTAAAGTTCTTTCAAATGTCCCTTTATGTTGAGTCAATTGGTCGATTTGTGTGTTTGGAATGGATAAAATAAACTATAGCTTCTCACTCGCCGATTAGTTGTATGCATCCAAGTTATCGAGGATAATTGTGTATCCATGGCGAGTTAAATTAAATACATGTAGTTTGCTTCTAGTTTGGCGCATTTTAGTTTTTGAAATCTGATGGAACATTTGATTATTTTTAAGTAAATGAAAAGTAGATAAATATTTATGAATCTGCTGTAATCATGCTGCATGGAATCCTCTTGACCTTTTGCTCAATTGATTTCCAGATGTACCTGTTCCCTCTGCGTGTGTTATATTGATTGGCCTGTTCGTGCTGCAGCCCTGCGGCACACATAAAATTGGGTTCATGTTTGCTCCAATTATTGCTGTTTGGCTTTTGTTTGTTGGTGTGGTGGGAGCCTATAATATTTTCTTCTGGGATGTCAAAATTATCTATAAAATATCCCCACTATACTTGTTCAAATTCGTGAGGAATATTGATGTCAAAAGATGGAGATTATTAGGAAGCGCCATTTTATGCGCAGCAGGTCGGATTTGTCTATTATTTTTTATGAACAAAAAATAATCACCAAGTGATTGTTAATTAGAATTGTTTTGGAGGACTAATATCACGCTCTACAAAATTTGCAGGGTCGGAGGCAATGTTTGCAGGCTTAGGCCATTTTTCCAAGAAATCAATCAAGGTATTATATTGCATACCTGGTTCTGTAGTTTTAGTAAATTGACTGTAATAAAAAACTATTAGTAATAACAACTTGTGCATCGTGCATGTGTCTGTTGTTTGTAGATTACATTTATTTGCTTGATCTATCCGCTTCTGGTGATATGTTATGCGGGTCAGGCTGCATATATCTCTAAAAACTTGAACACTCAAGATTTTAATCATCTTAGTCAATCTGTACCACGTAAGTTGGTCCAGTGCCTGCCACCCTTTATTTCTAAGATGCCTTTTTTAGTCGCTTTGCTAAAGTGATTGCTGGTGATGACATACTGCAGGTCCATCCAAACATGTATTCATAGTATTGTCCCTACTTTCTTCGGCTGTCGGAAGCCAAGCAACTATAACAGCGAGCTTCTCCATCATTAACCAATGTCTAGCACTAAATTGTTTTCCCAGAGTAAAAGTCATTCACACGTCAAAAACGATACATGGCCAGATTTACATCTCCGATGTCAACTGGTTATTGATGATTTTCAGTCTAGCTGTGACGGTTGGTTTCAGAGACATGGTTAAGATTGGCAACGCAACAAGTATGCCATTTTTTTCATTTCTCTTGGACTTTAATTTGTGGTAGGGATTAATTAATGTTTTTTCTTGAGTTATTAATCAGAGAGTAGCTCCCATTTTTGCATTAAACTAGAAAATTTGAGTCCTTAAGTTATGAAGGGAAGTCTTAAGCAAATGAAGAGTTGGTAAACTAAACAGGGAATGCAGATAAAAGAATTGATGTTTAACATATACTACCAGCACAGGCACAGTGCAGTTATGTCTGAACCACTGTACTTGTGATTTGATTAAATTAAGGATGGTTATATGGAACTTGTCTACCATTCAGTTAGCATGATTGTTCGTTAATGACATTAAAATAATTATTGTAATTAATTAAGCTCACAATTTGTGGCAGGTTTGGCTATAATATGTGGAATGCTTGTGACAACTAGTCTCATGTCACTAATCATTGCTTTGTACTGGGAGAAGAATTTGATGATATCTGCATGCTTTCTGTTATGTTTTGGCCTTGTTGAGGTTGCATATTTTTCGGCATGTATGCTGCAATTTCACAAGGGAGCTTGGTATCTAGTTGTCCTTTTGGTTGTGTCGATGACAGTCATGCTTTCATGGCATTATGGAACAGTGAAGAAATATGAGTTTGATTTGCAAAACAAGGTGTCAACTGAATGGCTAATAGATGTCAGTCCAGGCCTTGGGATTTCAAGGGTAGCTGGAATTGGGTTCATTTACACAGACATAGTAGCAGGAATCCCAGCTTTCTTTTCACATTTTATTACTAATCTTCCTGCATTTCATCAAGTGTTGATCATGGTGTCATTCAAGTCAATGCCGGTGCCTCATGTTCCTGAAAGTGAAAGGTATCTCATAGGAAGGATTGGGCCAAAAGATTATAAAATATATCGTTGCATTGTGAGATATGGATATTGTGATAATAATATAAGGGACACGGGTGATTTTGAGGAGAAAATCATTGGTGCTATAGGAGAATTCATTTCCATTGAACAGATGAGTGACATTGAATCAATGGTTTCAGCAGAAGAAAAAATGATGATAGTGGGAAATTTATCAGATGGAAATGCATTAGTCCCTTTGATGAATGATGAAACATGCAATGAAGTTAGCATTATTAATGAAGCTCAGATTAGCCCAGCAGTAATTGAGGAAAGTGATCATACGTTGTTGGCGAGTAGTAGCTCTTGCAACAAAAGAAAAAAAGTACGGTTCATGTTGCCTCCTGCTAGTAGTAGTCCTAAAATGGGAGAATCTGTGAGGAAGGAGCTATTGGAACTAATTGATGCAAGGGAGAGTGGTAGTGCCTATTTCTTGGGACAGTCACATTTAGTGGTTCGTGATGGCTCAAACTATCTCAAGAGATTCTTAATCATGGTTTTTCGTTTCTTCGAAAAGAATGGTCGTGAACCTCCAGTTGCTCTCAAAATCCCTCATGCTGCTCTTGTAGAAGTTGGTATGATATGTACTATATAACTATATCTATTTCTTCACTTTGCTGTCTGTCTGTCTTTCATTAATTAATTCTAGGAGGAGGTCAAAGTTGATAAAATCAGATGCATACATACATACATACATAGAATCAAACGAGAAGTGAGAGCTGTATACAAACCAAAGAAATAACTTCTTGTCTATGAATCAAAGTGCTTCTTATTTGTGCTTAAATTTTTCCTTTTCATGATATTTCATTAAAAATCGAAGGATCCATGCAAGCCGAATGTCAAAATAAAGATGAGAATTGACATGATATATGAGCAGCCATATTAACCTCTCTCCTAGAAAACTTGAGATGGATTGATGGAATACATGGCACCTTTTGAATCCAAAGAGAAAACGATTTGCTTAAAATCCATATCCCGCATCGACTCTATGGCTGGTATGGTAATAAACCCAAAGCCTCACCAAAATTCACTTCCAAAATTGATTGAAAGAGCTGTGCTATATCTCACGAACCAAAGCATTGCCAATATCACAAATGGTTTGTTTACACGCTTGGCCGTTTTCATTTCACATTTGTTGCTCTCCAATTATTTTAATATTTTTTGGCCACTAATTCTAAAGATTCACTCCTTGCTTTCCAAACCAACGCCTCTTTCACTCTTAGACTTAGAGGTAATGAAAGGGATTTTAATAGGTCATGGAAAGGATCCAGGAGATGGAATGAAGAAGATATGAAATAAGAGGAGAGAGGAATATTGATATTTGAAGAGGTGACAGAAAGGACTCACTTTTTTGGATTGAAAATTTAACAACCAAAAATTTGAGATCATTAATTAACTTACGGAATTTTTAGTGAAAAAGATGATTATTTTTTATTTTTTTTATAAAAAAAGTAATTAAAACTTATTGGCTTTAAAATAAATAAATAAGTTTTTCTTTAAATTTCTAAAATAGTAAATTATAGTTGTTTTTTAACGAGACTCTTAGCCTTTCACTACACAAAGACGCATCTTAGCAGGTCATAATTTTGGACGCTAGTGAAAACTCCCACTAAGATGCACCAAAGGTCCTTATATCGCGAAGCCTCCAACTATAAGTCGTGATCATTATCTGATTCTAAAATACGGAAAAAGATCAACTCCCAAACAACAATAAATTATACAACTTATACATTTATATAACATGTATTTCAAGTCTACTAAATATATTAGCGTGACATATGAATAACACAAATATTAGAAGAAAATAAACAAAATACCAACACCCAATGCACAAAGTCGACTCAAGAAATGAATGACCCCTATTGATTGACCTATATGACAATGCACATCATCCAAATTTTCACATCCCTTTCAGGGCAACGCCAAGTTCTTCATAAAAATTTGTGAGCTTCAATCAATTATGAACACTTCACCGTAGCTCCAACCAATTATGGACACAACATACCCCCGAGTCCCACCAATTATGGGTACTAAAAGAAAATATGAGTTTCAATCAATTATGAGCACTCAAAAGGAAACGACAAGTCCCAACCAATTATCGACACTCAAGACTTTGGGTCCCAACCAATTATAGGCACCACACAATTATGAACTTATGTGTGAAACACAAAGTTAATTAACTCAACAAAATAGATCGCGCGCAGTGAGTGTCCGACTGATAAATCACCACCACCTAATTATTACTATGTCTTGCTCTCATTGGATTATTTACAACAAATTCATTAACACTTAATTTTTTTATAGGGCTTTTAATAAGATTTCTAAACTAAAGTAAGTTCTTTATGAAATCATTTAACTTCATTTAAAACACAACAAAAAGAGCAGTTATACCACAAATAACTTGATTCTAATAAGACAACCAGAACATAAAGAGATGAAGGAGAGAGACAGAGACAAAGAGAGAGAATGATACATTATGTTTATATTGATTCCATATCTAAACTGATAGCTAGTCTAATCCATCCAACAAGAGTAATTTGTCTTATATTCAAAAAGGATTTAAAAAGGGTTAAGCGTTAAAAAACCAACCGAGGAATAAAATAAGTATAGTGGCGATGATGATGTTACGTTGAATGTGTGATAAGATTAAATGAGATACAATTAATAATAAGAATATTAGGGAGAGAGGGGTAATAGGGGTAATACTTATTACAGAAAAAATAGTGAAAAAATAGACTTTAGCTAATTTGTGTATGTACAGAAAAGACCTATATATTTTGTAGAGATAAACTTAGATATAAATGGCAGTTGGATCACTAAAAACATAGAAACACATGTAAAGATTATATATATAGAGGGGGTTATTTTGACTCCAAGAGTAAGTTTGTTTACTTACTCCAAATCCTAGCCTTTAATCATATTATCAATTGATGGCTTAGATTGATTAATAATAAGTGATATTGT
>Ga0209282_1002655_pt1 | contig 10405 bp, 11 predicted proteins | sample Mtrugardesep15_FD_187529 | JGI IMG/M metagenome (GOLD analysis project Ga0209282, IMG submission 187529) | Root nodule microbial communities of legume samples collected from California, USA - M. trunc garden sep15 (SPAdes) (version 2) | ecosystem: Host-associated > Plants > Roots > Nodule...
CAAATTAAGTTGTATTTTGTAAATTTTATTAAAAGGCATATATTTTAGGCATGCGCACGTGTTTTGTGTATGTGCGCGTGTTTTGAGGGGTGTGTGCATGTGTTTTAAGGTGATTAAAGTTGTAATCACCTGAAAACTGAGGTATAAAAAGTTGGAGATTCTTTCTAACATATTTAGTTACTCTTAAATTTTTATTGATTTTTTGCTTTATTGAATAATGGATAATCTTCCTACTAGAGGCGTACGATCGTTTTCTATTGATAATCTCCTTTCTAGAGATCAAACAGGAGAAGGAGCTTTAAAAGAATATGTTGAAAAACTTGAGGATAATATTCAATACATTGAAAAATTTAAGATTGTCAAAAGCTATTCAAAATATTTGATAAAGAATATTCCAGATGATCCGGAAACTCTTCTTGGTGGTATTTTTCAATATTGTTTCGATGAGGCCGTATCAAATGCGCAGGCTAAAGGAGTCAAACCAGAAATGCTGGGATGTACTCTAACTAGCGAGTTGCTCCATACGGATATCTGGATACCCCTTCGACCTATAACTGAAAACACATTTAATACTATGTTAAACCAGTTCTATAAAGTATCACAAAGTAAAAAAAGTTCAGGAGTAACACTTTGGGGGAAACCGTTTTCAGTTAATGTTATGATTGTAGATAAGAAAATTTGATCAAGGAAAACAATTTTGAAAAACTCTGCAAAAAGTTTCTTGTTTACAATCGGATTAATGAGCATAAATCAACAACATGCTTTATAATTCTAACATCCCTGGTTGAGTTAGATGAAAAAGTCGAATGCGAAGCTTCGAATGTGAAGCTTTGAACAAATAAAATGTAATTTTTATATTTTATTAAAATTTATGAATTTTAGGTATGCGTGAGTGTTTTTGGCATGCGCGTGTATTTTTAAGCCCTATGTGTTTTTGAACAAATTTTAAAAATTTTTTTAAAAAAGTTTTATTCAAAAAATAAATTGATACAAGTAATTAATTACCAAAGTTCAAAATTAGGAATTTCTAAGTCTTGATCTTTTTTCAAAATAATTACTGGGCTCTTCGGCTCTTCCGAAATTGTTAGCTTGTTTGACAGATCACTGGAAAGCTTATTCACCCATTTGTTAGCAAGTCGATCCTCTTGCTCAGGAACAAACTCGAGCAACTCCATTGGGTAATATCGGTCCTCTCCTCCAAATGGAAAGCGCTCAACGACACATTGCAAGTAAGGATAACGTAAACGAATCCTGTGTCGAGCATAAAAGTGAGCGGCAACGCTCACATTGTATGGAAAAGGTAATCTCCCATAAGCAACGAGAGAATTTCCTCCATGTCGGGTAAGGCCATCTATACGAAAAGTTTTCTTGAAGCCATTTTGATCCTCATAGGTCGTTTGGACTTTTCGACCAAGGATTTCCTTAAAGATAAGCACGCGGTTATCAGGATGGTTGAGGTGATCCCTTAAGGATTTTGCAGAGCACCCCAAAATTCGCGTGCATTCATCGATTACTTTATTGGAAGAGGAATGTGAATTCATTTTTTTTTTAAGAATGATTTTTTTCCGAAAATTTTCCTCTTTTTATACTCCCCTTTTTTGATATTTTGAAAGTTTACATTTTGATATTTAGGTCAAATTTATACAGAGAATTGAATTTTAAATTTCCACTCATTTTCATTAATCATTTTAAAATTTTCTCAAAGAAAATGAGCTCCTCTCCAGAAGAAGAATTTATTAAATTTATGCACGGATCGTGCGAATATAGAGAATTTCACAAGAGGAAATATATGAACGCTTTAAGTCAGGCTATCAAAGATGGGGTTCAGCTAGATTTGGGAGCAAGATTAAGTGTACTTATCAACTACTTCAGAGCTGGAAAATGGTGCCATGATTGTCTAAAGTTTGTCTTGAGTCGTATGCAGTGCGAAATTATAGCCCCAAAAAATGAACATAATTTTAATTACGAATTTTATCTATGTCCAGATTGTTTTAAAATTACAGAAAGTTATCTTGAAATTCATAATAATTAATTGTTTATCATTTTATTTACAATTTTACTTACAAATAAATCTGTATTATTGATTGACTCTAATAAATTTAAATATTTGGGAAAGGAGTAGCCTTGGGATAAAAAATATATTAGGGAAATACAATGATAAGCACAATTATTAGATAAGGGCGATTGATACGAGTTTACATTTCTTTTTACATTTTTAAAATTTTTTAGAAAAGAGTTAAAAATACAAGAGCTTATAGGGAGTGCTAGGCTATCAAAATAAAATATTTGCTCTTTTTCTAAGTAAAGTGTGATCCAGTGCGACCCTTCCTTCTCATGAGGATCCAAATTCACAATAAGAGTAGTTGGTCTTCTTAGGCTATTAGGAGAAGGGAGCAAGTCACAAGGGAAGCACCCCTCGAAAATTTTGCTCGTCTTTTGATTTGCTATCAAAATTTGAGTTATCTGGCTGCTGTACATTGTTTTGTAAAATATTTAATTTAACCCAAAGTATTGATCGAAGTTGATAAATAATTAGACTTATAATAAGGAGTGCATACAAACAAATCATTCCCCAACAAAATATGTGTCCATAAATATCTCCTGGTGTCTCTTTACATAATTGAATGGGAGGTAGACTACCAAAAGGTTGAGGAGCAGAAATATGAGGAGGAGGAGGTATACTTGAAGCAGTATTATTTCTCTTTGGGGGATATCCTAGTCTACGTAAATATTCTCTATACTCAGGAAGATTTTGAACATCTACACTCCCATCAGTACTTAGAGTATTTACACAGGGAGTAAAAACTCGAATTAAAAATAAAACTTTGGCAAGTCTTTTAAAAAACATATTTATTTAAATGAATAGAAAATGAATAATTTTGAGGTTTATATAGTGGTATCGCTTGTTATCGATCGATTTTTATCCAACATTATTAAGGCATCTGTTTCTCCCATTACTATCAGCATGACTCCGCCTTCTGGAACAGCCTGACTAAATTTAATATTTACAGCTGTTGACCCATTTTTTATTAGATCGAAAGTCCCGCCATTATCTTCACCACTATTCGTAAGATTAAAAACATAGATACAGTGTGTTCTCCCATATTGCTGGTATGTTATTCCATTGTTCTCAGGTGTATCAGAAAATCCTATAGCATCATTCATGTCATGAAATGCTCTCACATATCTATTCGATCCATAGTCAAAATCATATGGAGATTGGGGATATGAACGACCGTTCGCTATAATACTAATCTCCCTTACCCTAAAAGGCTGAAAATTGAAAGGACTCCGCTCTTGTGTCCCTACATAATCGGAGTTGGCGACTAATCCTAAAGTAATTCGTCGTGGTATTTGATCCATGAATAGATTGGCATGAAACTCATATCTTCCCTGACTGATGAATAATGGTTTCATCATTGTTTTCCTAATTGCATAACGAGCCGGTTTAACGTCAAGTCTCCTGGCAATATCAAGAGCAAGACCATCCATTAGGTCCAACTTTTTTACATATAATTTACAACTAACCACTTCAAAAATATAACGAGTAGGCTGAGCTCCAACAGGGAGAGGAGCAATAAGGAGAAATTTTGTTTCGTTAGGTAAAATTTCAATATCAACCTCGCAATGATTTACTAAATATTGAGGCTGATTGAAAAGGTCAGCATCAAGTTTTGAAATAAATTGTGCTGTTCTGCTATTAACGAACAAATTTCTTCTTGAATTAAAACTTGCTCCGGACTCCTGTGATACACCTGAATCGTAATAATACCCTGCTGCATTTAAATGAGAACTTTTTGCTCCTAAAGAGTAAGAGAGCTCATGAGAAAAATACGTCTTATAGGCGTAAAGAGAGTTTGAATTGAATATTTCGCGCCCATTTATACTTATTCTCATGTTATTAATAAAAGTGTTTCCAATCATTTGTATAGGAGCAACATTTTCATCAAGAGTAATATTTACAGGTTGTCCATTAGCATTTTCTTTACGGATTCGAAATTCAGTAAAAAGGTAACATTTGGATAAATCAATAAAATTTTCACTTGAGTGAATCTTAAAATGAAAGGGGGTGTCTGTTAAAGGATTACTTGGAAGGATTTCAAATGTTTTTGAAGATGAAATGGTAACATTGGTAGGAGGAACTTGAAAGATTTCTACAGCATTTGTAATTGTATCAAGACTATCTCTATCAATCTTTTTAAAAGACATTTTTAATAAAAACCAAAAGCGTCTACACGTTTTTTCTTTTGACCAATAAATGTTTGATGGGATGGGAATTTATTCCTTTTTATACTTTTTCTTCCAGTTCCAAATTGTTTTGGTAGTCCTCCTTTTTCAAGGACTGTATCAATTCCTCTTTTTCCTTCACTGACTAATGCCTCCTTTATAGGCTGACCTTCATGGACTCTTTCAAGTACCCGCTGTCCTGTATTAAGTGCCTCAGCAGATACTGTACTCCCGACTCTTCGAATAATCGGGAGAAAAAATCTCCACAATCCTCTCATAATATCCCCAACTCCTGCTCCTCTTTGTCCATATCCACGCTGATATGGTGATGCTCCCTTAAAATAATAATTTTCCGCACCACTCCCACATTGATCTACAAAATTATACCCTACTGAATTTGTATCAAATTGAACATGAACCATTTTTATCAATAATAAAATAATTACAAAATAAAACAAGGGTTTATATAGTCTTAGAAATTTATCACCTTCTTAAAGATCAAAACAATACTGACTGTACCATAGGCAAATGGTACAAGTCTGCCATTATCCATCGTCCTTAATTCAACTTCAATTTCATTTACTTCTCGGGGAAGCACTCTAACATAGATGGGAGAATCATAAATCTTTTCGTGGTACTCCCCAGGTACTGCTCCTGAGACTGACACAATTCTGAGCAATGAACTAAGAGAATTTCCAACGATCATATTTTCTGTAAGTCCTTTTGCATAGATTGCAAAGCTGGAAAACCCTCCTCTTAAATCACACCCATACTTGGCAATCTCATTATTTTGGACATGTTGAGGGTTTGCAAAACCTAGGACATAACCCAATTGTGGCGAAAATGACAGATATTTGATGCTAGAATGAGTAAAGGACAATTTAAATCTCTTAAAGTCAGCGAGATAATTAATCGATATTGAATCAATAATTTGTTTTAAAAAGGTAATATCATACGGTGTTTTATTATTCTTTCCAAATAATATTTCAAACAGTTTGTCACCTCTTGAATTATTATTGCTTCCTTTTGATGATTTTAAACCCATAGCATCTAAAACACTAGGGGATGATGGAGGCGATGTTTGAGTGGATTGTGAAATATTTGCATTTGTTTGATTTGAAGATAGTTTTGTTGGAGGAGTTTGATTTTTTAAGGGACTTTGCGGACGTTTCTGTGTTCGAGGAGGTAAAGTTTGTGGTTCAGGTATAGGATGTGTTAAATATGTTCTTGGGGGTGTTATTGATTTTGTGGGTAAAGGTTTCTCTAGTTCTTTATGGAGTCTTGGAGGTGTTACAGGTTTGGTAACTAATGGTTTTTCTAGTTCTTTATAGATTCTTGGAGGTGTTACAGGTTTTGTAACTAATGGTTTTTCTGATTCAGGGGTGGTTATTTGAGGTCTTACTGGTTTTTTAATTAATGGTTTTTCTATTTCCTGGTTCTCTATTGAAGGAATTACTGGTATTATTGTATATGATTTTTCTTTGTCTTGATTAACTCTTGGAGGTGTTATTGGCTTTTGAGGCTCAGATTGTTTTTTTGGAGATGAAATTGTTTTGTAAGTTTGATTTGGATTAGCAGGATCTATCTTTGGGGGATGAGGAGGAGACGGAGTTAAAGTTGAATTTACTTCATGTTTTGATCCATCTTCTATTCTAAGAGATGATGACTCTCTTGGAGGTGGGGTAGTTATTGTTTGTATTTTATTTTCCGTTTGGTTTGTTTGAGATTCGACTCTTGGAGGTGTTGAAGATTTTATGAGATCGGGTTTGTTAGTTATGTCTGATTCTTTTTTAGGAGGTGTTTGCTCTTGATTAATATTAGAAGGCGTATTCTGTATTATTTGACGTGTCTCGTTATCAGATATTGGACTTGATAAAGGAGGTGTTACTGGATATATAGATTCCTCTATTGTCTCACTCGTTGGACTAGTATATGGAGGAGTTACAGGTAATTCTATATCTTTTTCAATTCTAGGTGGAGTTTTAGGATCAATCCCACGTTTATCCCTTGCTAGTATGGTTGGTCTCTTCACTAACCCATCTGATTTTTCAAGAGACGAAGCTTTTAGAGCTTCACCTTGGTGTTCTAAGGTAGCAATCAAAAACTGAAGAAGCTCCTCTGGTGTATTGTGGGAGCCTTTTGGAACAGGAATTCTTATGATTTGCCCCATTTTGTTATTATCTGTAAAATTTATATCTATCCATTGCTCATCAAGTGTACCAATGGTTGAAGACCATGAATATGGATAACTGATACTGTGTACACCACATACCCAATCACCAGAAAAATAAAGGGGCTTAGGTAAGTGAACCCTAAATTTATTTGGTTGATTATCAGGATAATCAGGCACATTACTTAATAAACAAACATAAAAACTATTTGACATTTTTATTTAAAATGAAAGAAATACAATGTAATGAACCCTTTTATACTAGTTGGGTTTCATGAATCCACTCCCTTTCGGGATATCCAATGAATTTTACTAAAATATCATATGTTCCATCTGCTCTCTTTTTCTTTCTTATGACTTTCTCTATCCTATATTCTGTATCCGCATCTTTCCTCACACGTGCCAACTCCTCTCGATAGTAATACCCATTAAACTTGTCTCCATTATCATTAATAATCTTATATCTGACGGGATAAAATTGATCCTGAACCTTATCTACTCGCACAATTTGGTCTCCCCAATTTGGAATATATCCCTTTTCAAAAGCACCCTTGCCAATACTCATGCGAACAAAATCTCCCTCTGCAAGTTTTTGTTTACCTTTCTTTTGGTTCGATGAAAACTCGTTACCGTACATTCTTTCCCACACCTCTTGTGCATTAGAAAAATTTATATCAATAGGACGCATCCCATGCACCCTGCTCTTTGACTTATTAATCCCATCTAATATTTTATCAAGTATATCAATCCAATTTAAAGATTTGTTTTGTGCAAAATATCTGTAAAGCCGTTGCTTTACATTTCTTATTGCTCTTTCAGCTACAGAAGCCTTAACAGTTGAATGAGTAGCCTCAACCTTTTGAATCTCCTCATTTTCAAAATATTCCTTTACAACTTTGTTTTTAAATTCTAACCCTTTATCTGAGAAAATCCTATGAGGTTTCATTGGCATTTGACCAATTAGTTGTTTAAATGCCTCTAGCATATCCTTTGAACCCTTTGATTTGACTGGGACACCAAAGAGTCGTTTAGAGAGAACATCAACTCCAAGGAGAATATACTTATTTCCTTTGTTATGTCTGGAGAGAGCCTGCATGTCCGCCAAATCTACTTGTACATCAGTCATAAAACCTGCAGCCACAGTTTTTGCTCTTTTAAAATGGATTCTTTTTGGACGCATAAGCGTATAAGTCCTGTGACCTTCCAAATAATCCTGAACAACTTTTTTGGGTAAATGTTTGAAAATTTTACGTGCCTCATACCATAACCTATCAACTCCAGAAAAGGCAGCAGGTGAATCTGGATCGTTGTAAAGTCGGTGTAATAGCTGTGTGGGGTCTGCCATTTTTTTACCAAAGTGTTGGTTTAAATCTTTTTATACCCGCTTCTTTACGTTTAGCTTTTATAAGTCTTAGCATCCATTCTCTTCCAGCTTTTGCTGATTGAGTTTTTGTGACAGGTTTTACTTTTTTCAAGGCAATTAGAGGACTTTCATCTGGACCTTCCCATTTTCTTTTTAATTTTAGACGTCTTTGAATATCATCTTCCTTTCGGTATTTAGCTAACGCTGATTGATCAATGGGAACCCTTTGTTCTCTAATATTAATTTTTCTTTGTAAATATTCCCTTCGTTTCTGTTCACGCTTTAATTTTGCTTTTTCATGTTCATTAAATCCCCTTTTCCATCTCTTTGAACGTTCAAACTCTTCTGACTGTCCCCTTTTTGTAATTTGTCTAGTTGGAGGTGGGTCTGATACAAGAGGAGCATCAATACCTTCAGGAATAGTAAGGAGAATTTGGGACGGAGGAGATGGGGGAATATTACTATCAACAGGAGGATTAGTATTATATTCAGGAGTATAAGGAATTCTCCAATTTTTCAACATCTTTTTCCTTTCTAATTTTTGCATCCTATTCCTAGCCTTTTCAGAAAGCTTCACATACTCATTTCTAGCCTCATTTTTATGATTAATCAAATGTCGTCTTTTATTTTGTCCATAATCATCCTCCTCAATTTTTCTCTTGAATTTTTGTCTATGTGTAGGAGGAGTGGGGGAAATTCCATCTCTTAATAAGTTTCTACGTCGACTTTCTGGGGCTTGTTCGATTGAAGAATTTGACAAAGGGGGAACAATATTATATGATAAGGCAGGTGGCTCTTGGGGGTACGCAGAATAGGAAAAATCATCGCTCATCCATAAATCATCGTTATCGTCTGTAATATTTGTTGCAGGTCTAATAACATCTCTATTCATAATTGCTCCTTTAGGGTTAGCTACCATTTCAACTCTAACAGGTTTATTTTCACTCTCATTCCTAAGTTTCAGATATCGTCTAAGTTCTTGGTTGTAGTGAATATTTTTGGCAGAGAGGTTTTCTTTTTTACTTTTAGCTTTTTCCACCGCCCTCTTTGTGAAATCTAAATTTGGGTCCCCATAATTATTTGAAGTAAGCCCTCTATAAATCTCTTCCGGAACAAGAATTAATTTTTTTGCCATTATTTTTAAATTTATGGTTGATTTGAATTATTTTGATAGGCTTTTATACTAATTGCTCTAGCTAGTTCCATTAGAACAGGAGTGAGAAGAGCAGCAAATACTCCTATTCCTCCACCTTTTTGTCTTAAAACTTTTCTTACTCCACGCTCGCTCCTAGCACGACTCATTTTACGAATAAATTCCACGTGAGGTAATAAACGATTTTTCTGACGAGTATTGAGATTAAAACGAGATTTTACAATATTCAAACAAATTTCAACAATGGACAACAACTGACTAGTATCAGCTTTTCGTAAAATTTTTCTGTTTCTTCTTTCAGATTTTGTAAGCGCTAGGGAACGTAAAAAATCTTTATTCTCACAAATTAATTGACTAAACATTTTTGGAAATGAAAATTATCTTCTCTTCGTCGTCCTTAAATATGCGGGTTCGGAGTCTTAGCGTTGGATCAGAGGAAGCATGCAAGTCTATGAGCAGGTATCCGTATGGTTCATTAGTTGCCTGTTTGTACGCATCAAGGAAATATTCCAGTTGACGGGGAAATAGTTGTACTCCAATATTTCTCACAGAGAGTTCAGAGTTTGGAGACCTCATTAAAACAATATATTGGGCGTTTTGACGCGCAACCTTAATCTTTTTCTCAAATAGGTTTTGGGTAACAAAAACAATTGCAAAATTTTGATGATGCGACTTTTTTGTAAATAGCTCCGAAAGATATTTTTCATCTATAGACAGGAGCAAGTCATCTAGAATTAAGAGTAAAGGTTTTGAATAACTTTTTATCAACTCCTCTGGGGGAACTCCTGCGTAAACATTTACTCCTGATTTTTGAAGAATGGGGATATTATCGTTCATCTCTCCAAAACAATACAGTACACTTTTTGGACTGGGATCGATCAAATCTTGGGAGTCTGCTATAAATTTCAATAGGAATGAACTCTTACCACTAGAGCTTGGACCAGACAAAATCATACCAAAAGGTAATTTAAAATACAAATCTTTATTAGTGAATGATTGTGATTCCATAATATTAATAGGGAAAAAATAAATATTACATAAAAAATTAAGGTTTATATAGGAACATTTGTTTCATCCTTTTTCTCTTCTGTCTCAACCTTCTCTTCCAACTTCTTCGGTGTTGAAGTTAATCCAGTCGTAGCTGCCATTAAACTATTATAAAATTCTTGGAGCTCCTTCTCAAATTCAACATTATCAGGAGGTGTATTAGGACGCGCAGTATTGGTAATAGTCTTTGGACATTCTGCTGGAGTCACAGCAGGGGAAATATGTTTTGGAGGAGAATGTAAGTTATTGACGGGAGTAGGTGAAACATGACGGGGAGGAGAAGATAAGTTATTGACGGGAGGAGGTGAAACATGACGGGGAGGAGAAGATAAGTTATTGACGGGAGGAGTAGGAGAAACATTTCGAGGTGGAGAAGATAAGTTATTGACGGGAGGAGTAAGAGAAACATGATGAGTAGGTGACGACAATTCCTCACACTTCCTTT
>Ga0209282_1002656_pt1 | contig 10402 bp, 4 predicted proteins | sample Mtrugardesep15_FD_187529 | JGI IMG/M metagenome (GOLD analysis project Ga0209282, IMG submission 187529) | Root nodule microbial communities of legume samples collected from California, USA - M. trunc garden sep15 (SPAdes) (version 2) | ecosystem: Host-associated > Plants > Roots > Nodule...
GAGAAATTTGAAGATGTTATAGCACGCCTGTACTGTACATGCACTATGTGGATTTTATTTTTTTTGAAAGATGCACTATGTGGATATGGTTAACAAGTCAGATTGGATGAACCTTGAGGGGCCAAGGCTAAATTTTCATTAACACAAGCAAAAAAAATAGGATCATACTAACTAGTATTTATGGACAATAGTTAAGAAAAAAAAGTTTTATATAAAGGATAATATTTTATAGATTTTTAAACATTTAATTACACAAGTTTTAAAAAAAAGAAGCTTATTATACTTATTCTATTAACTAGTGTTCTAGAGACCTTAGTTAGATTTTTTTAAAAATAAAATAAAACAGTATTGTGTAGAAAAAAATGAACCGATGAATGAGGCGGTCAAGATAAAGAATGACAGCCAAAAAATGTCACAAAAATATATCCGAGAGTGATCCAGAAGTGCATTATATGCTTCAGTTTATATATATATTAGAGAAATGCTAGCAACATACTTTCTAACACACACTTTTTAATATATTCTCTTTGATTGGTTAAAATTCACATGAGTCCCACCAAATTGATATGGAACCCACATGATTTGGTGGGACTCATGTGGATTTTAACTAATCAAAAAGAGTGTGTTGAAAAGCGTGTTAGAATGTGTGTTGCTAGCATTTCTCTATATATTATGGTGGTGTCTAAAGTAATAAACCTTTGAAAATGTGGTACATTGAAGCATGGCCTATTTTGGGGTTTTGAATTTTCCAATGTCATCGGGGTAAACAGAAACAACAATGATATTCGAACACGTTCAATTTTCCTAGGTTCAATAATACTTCACTTTCTCTTGGTCTCTATTCTTATCATATTATCAACATGTTACATAATTCTCTCTTAAAGTGTATATAGATTTGGAATGTAAAAAATAACATTTTCCAAGCAAAAGCCACTACTTAGTCGCTTTTATCAACTCGAGTCATGTTTTTTTTTTTGGTAAACCAACATCCCAATAAGATTGACATCCCTTATACAATTTAATTATCTATGAAGTGCTCATAAATATTATTAATTTTTTTTAGCTTCTATCCAAAACCAAAAAGAACCAGCAAACAAGCAAGAGAATAACAAGTGATTTGTGGTCTCATAAAACATAAACAGAAACAATAACACATCCTCGATTTCTAATATGATCATCTATGTGCATCTTATCATGACTCATTCTCCAAATTACAAAGGAGAGATGCTGATAAATTTGCACAAAAATTTGTAGCCCAAAAGATAGGTGGACCCATAGGGAAAATATGTTAATATGTCTCTTTTGCCATTAAAAACTCGTTTTTAGACTCCTTCTAAACCAGGACATCTGGCATATCAGTGGTAGGGAGGACAACATTAAGAATCTCGTCATGTAACAAAGGCGCATGATCAGTGATGAACTAAGGAGTCTTTTGAATACCATTCTCAATGACATTAACAACTTTGGTATTAAGGTGCAAAAAAGACAAAATGCTCAAAGCTTCAACTAGAGTACTACTAGGCTAATTGTCCGACTAAAAAGAGATATTCCGACCATTGACGATAAGCCAACTAGAGTTATTCACAACCTCTTCAAAATAAAATATGATATCGGGCCAAACAGAAGTTTGAATATAATAACTGATAGGCTTGTTCTGACGCAAGGACGTGCTTCTGCAAAGAATAGCACATTGCTCATTGCTCGAAAGGAAAGACTGGCTAAGTTTCAAAATCAAAAAGACGTTAATATTACGAACATAAAGGATATCTGAATCGCCACTGTCAAAAGGTGTATAAAGCTTAGACCTAGAAACCACATCTACAAATAAAGTCTCTAATCCAAATGTCAAGCTACTTTAAGAGGTTCAAAGACCACCGATAGATAAGAAATAAATACACCAACATATCATGGATAATGAGTTTCATCAACTGAGTTTTGCCAATAATAGATAAAAAAACATGTCTTTCCACAAAGCTAACTTATATTTAGTATTTGTGAGAATGCGTTTCTTAGACTTGAATTAAAACAATTTGTTTTTGAAAGATAAGCTTAAAATTAGTTAAAAATGAATTAGAAGATGAAAATCATACACGAGTACACTATATATCTTTTGATAGGAAAAAAAAATCACATATTATAATATTAGCCAATAACCCTCTAAAAAAATAAAATAAAATAGCCAATAGACATAAAAAAATCCAATTGAAAAACTATAAACTTATAAAATAAAAAATAAAAAGACAGGTTGGTTTTGTTTGTGCAAAAAGAAATGGACTAATGCAAAAATGCAACAACACACAAGAGAAAAAGAATCTGAAATCTTCCACTTCTCCTGTCTCTCTCATTCCAAAATTCTTCACGTCAACTTGTCTTTTGACTCTTCCTTCTTCATTAGGGGTTTTCTTTCATGTTCCTCTGTTTCTCTTCTTTGAAGGTGCACTGCACCCCACCCCACGAAAGGTACTACTTTTTTGTCTCTTTCCTATAACCTTCATTGCATTTTCTTGTGTGAAACCCACTTGCACCTTTTTCTCAAAGTCACCCCAAAATCAAACGTTTCTACCCTTTTTTCTACCTATTTTCTTGCTCTATCTATGGTTCTTGTTTTTTCTACCTATTGAGCTCAAATTTGACTCTTTTTTTGTTATTTGCTCAATTCAACAAAACCCCATTTGTTTTTTGCAATTGAATTTGATAATTCCCAGCTCAAAGTTACTAATTTTGTAACTAGGGTTTGTATATGATGCCCAATTTCAAAAGGATCAACTTTGGAGTTACAATGCAGAGGAGTTACTATTTCCTGTAAAGTTTTTTTTTTTTTTTTTTTTTTTTTGTTTTTTTCTCTTCAATGCTTTCAGTTTCATGTCTTGTTTATAACAACATCATAGTATAGTATAGTATAGCATATCATATCACTTATTTGAAACATGGGTTGTGTTCATGGTAAATGTTGCTGTGAGAAATCTTCGGATGGCGGCTCTAGAAAACTTGGTTTTCATCATAGCCATAGGAAGAACATACAAGCTCAGAGAGTATTGAAAAATGTTTCTGTTCCTTCCCACAACTTTGTTTTGGGGTATACCTTTCTCACGCTGCGAGGTTACTACCCTGATTCGCTGGATAAACAAAACCAAGATAGTTTTTGCATTAGGACGGAAATTCAAGGTAACCCGAATATCCATTTCTTTGGTGTTTTTGATGGGCATGGTCAATTTGGTAGTCAATGTTCAAACTTTGTGAGGGATAGGTTGGTAGAGAAGTTATCTAATGACCCTGCATTGGTGGAGGATCCTGCTCGAGCTTACAATTCTGCGTTCTCGGCAACAAATCATGAATTGCATACTAGTGACATTGATGATTCTATGAGTGGTACAACGGCTATTACAGTGCTTGTTATTGGAGACACCCTTTATGTTGCTAATGTTGGTGATTCGAGAGCTGTGCTAGCTGTTAAGGGTGAGGATCGGATTATTGCAGAGGACCTGTCCTCTGATCAGACACCATTTCGGAGAGATGAATATGAGAGAGTGAAACTTTGCGGAGCAAGGGTGTTGAGTGTTGATCAAGTGGAAGGGATTAAGGATCCAAATATCCAACATTGGGGTAATGAAGAGAGTTGGGATGGTGATCCTCCGAGATTGTGGCTCCCAAATGGGATGTTTCCTGGAACTGCATTTACAAGGAGTTTAGGGGATAGATTGGCGGAGACAATTGGTGTGGTTGCAACTCCAGAGGTGTCAATAGTTCGGCTTACACCTAATCATCTCTTCTTTATTGTTGCTAGTGATGGCATATTTGAATTCTTGTCAAGCCAAACTGTTGTTGATATGGTATGATATGAAACCTCTCTTAGTTTTTATTTTTTTCTTTCTAGCTCTTAGTTTTAAATTGTGATTGCAGTCATAGACTCATAGTTGATATTGTGAATGACTGTGGACAAACATGCCTGATGCTGCCATAGTATGGCTGTGGTGTGGTTATGAAGAAAAATCTTTATATTTTGGCCACAATTATGGTTTTGGACTGCAATTTAGTGTGAAAATTTGCTGAGCATTTATACAATATCTTCCTAGGTTGAATTTTTTTCTGTAATGTTTCTAAACCTATTATCTACTTATTAGAAATCGTATCATCTATCAATGGTATACAAGTTGCAATTGAAGACTTTGACTTGAAAATCAGGATAAAACTGATGTTTTCTGTGTGCAATTATGTTAATGGTTTATGGTTATTCGGTATTGCAAATAACCGTAAAGTGTTTTCTATAGAAGAGCTCTCCACCAAGCGAAATACCATTCCAATTTTACCTTATAATTGATATATATATCTCCATGGGGTAATATACAAACATAGGTTAGGTTCCTTGTTTAGCATAACTGTGGTTCATTTACCAGGTAGTTGTGCAAATATAATTGAAATAAGAGATCACAAGAAAAATTGTTTGTCACAATCATATGGGTGTGACGTAAGTTTATCCAAATTCCATCTGTTAATTAGGTATATCCATTTATCATTTGTATTAACTTTTGGAATCATGTGAATCTTAATTCTAAATAGCATATGATAAAAAAAAATGACAATTGCCAATTCGTTTAATTGGAAGTTACTTGTTCAGTAGAAAAATATAAAAACTTGCCCTGCTTGCTGCTGGTCATCCCTAACCCGTTGCAATACTGTAGACACTGATTTCGATGTTTACTTCCCTTTTGCATTACTGTCCCCTTCTTATCTTGATAAATATGTGTTTTATTTGATTCTGTAGGCAGCAAGATATACAGATCCTCGTGATGCATGTGCGGCTATTGCTGAAGAGTCATATAAACTATGGTCGGAACTTGTGAATCGAACAGATGATATAACAATTATCATTGTCCAGATTAAAGGACTCTCTAATAATGTATGGATTATTGAATGCATTAATTCCTTCATTACCATTTGCCTTTTATGTTTAGTTTCTCCAAGCTTGTTTTAAAATTTTAGATTTGTATTATTAATGGATCTTCTTATCCCATGAAAAACAAGGTATTATCCCATCAAAGGGGGGCAGGGGAATAACTTTGACTAATTCACTCCATAGACTTTAGAAAAAAAAATTATTACCAATAAAAAAATTATGTATTACCAAAAATAGAAATTATATATTGGAAATTGTGCAAATTTATTTCTCAAAAAATTGAAAATTATTTTTTCTCAATAAATACTTGCTATTTGTGGAATTCTTAACATGTGTCCTTAGGGCTCATGTTAGCATGACCCAAAAAGAAAAACATGTAGAGCATCAATCTTCTCATCAATCTAGTATGCAAAATCAAAATCTTGCTACTGGTGGTTCTATAATTTGAATCAACTCATCATTGGTTGACTTGTTTGTCTAATATTTAGTTTGTCATTGTAGTCAAACACATCTGGAGTTCAATTAAGTGAGGTCAATGCCGGTACTGCTATGAGAACCAGGACAGGAACTTCTGAGATATCTACTACCACTGAATTTGATGTTTATCATTCTGTGACAAACAGTTTCTCTGATTCACAATCCTGCCAGTCAAAGCTCAGTTGAATCAGTATGATCTCAACACTCAAAAGATCAGTTGAATCAGTATGATCTCAACACTCATTGTTGATATATTTTGTATTGTTTGATCATGGTCTTTATAATTTCTTTATCCTTTTCCTCCTCTTTTCTTTACAGTGACCAAAGAGAGGGGTTTTACGGAAGCTCACCAAGTCTCCTTGTAGTTTCTCGTAAGTGGTACATTTCTATGTTCCAACTTTTCTGAGTCTTTTGCATTGCTCCTGTACATTTACCGGTAACTATATATTTGGTTGTTCAAGGCAGCCGGGTATGAGGTTCATTGTCTTGGCAGCAAAAATGGACCTTGTTCAGAAAGTAGAAATTAGAGTTGGTAAAATCCAAGACACATGAAACCAAAAGAAAATTCTAGTTACTTGTTTAGCCATACCCTTTCTGGAAAGAAAAAAAAATTGTTTAACCATAAAGAATCTCACCTGGAGAGTGTTTTATTGTATCATAAGATAATAAATTATATTCAATGTTACTTAACTGTTTTTTATGATTCTAGTTCTAGCAAGCAATAATTAAAAACTGGGTCCTATTGTCATTCGGCCAAAATATGGAAATCAATTATTGGTCTTAGATAATTTAAAAATGATTAATAAATAGAGAACCAGAAAAATGATTGCTTGAAAAATAAAGCATTATATATTATTTTGTGAACAAAAAAATAATATGCAACAAGATAAGATTCTGAAAATGATGGATGATGATAAATTAATGTTGTGTGTCTTTGGTATTAGCCATGTGGCATCATTTACTTGGATCTAGAGTACATTGCACTTGGGTTCGACGGGTCCCTGTCAACACTTTTCAGTTATTATGGAATTTTATTCTTGTCTTTTGATTTTGTGATTTGTTATCTTGCATTTAATTTTTAGTCAAAATCCATTTTTTAATGAGTATTGGCATTTCAAAGCCTTTGTTTTGAAAGTGGCTATATTGCTTATAAATGAAGAGGGACACAATCATAGATGGTTTCCAATTAGCTCTATTCTTATGTCAAAATTGTATAGAATTTTGTATGCATGTTATGAGACTGAGAGATTTGGTTATATAAACGAGTTTTGGGAGGAAGTCATTGACCCAGATGAACATGAACTTATCTTGCTAAACAAGAACATATCTTCAAGATAGTTTGGTTAGAAAAAATGCCAATGCTAATTTTTGTTTAATGTTGCTTTATATGATATTTGGAAGGCTCAAAATGAGTTGGTTCTTTTCTCAGCTTGTCAGTGTAGGTATTGATTTGTATGGCAAGTTTGATAATCAAGTTCAATTTATTTGTCATTAAAACTGTATCTGTCTGTAGCCTTCTAAATGCATGGCAATAAACCAAGTCAGTAAATGTAACTCGAACCCCGCCCCCTCTAAAGGCTGCTTCGAGTTCAATGTGGATTACTCACATTTGTTTTAATATATACGTTAATGTTAATAGCACTTTTTGTGGAGGTTTTGCCAAATATTGAAATGTCTGGTATGTGAAAGGTTTCTACACCAAGTTTGGATCCTGCATCGCGGTACATGTTAAACTTTGGACCCTTCATTTTGGGAACTAAGATGGCACAACCGGTATATAAATTGGATTGTGTTTTGACCAAAAGAAAGTGGATTGTGTTTAAATTGAATTATAATGTCATTGTTAATATGGTGAGGTTGAGATCATACACCAATATTTTCATTCAACCTATTATGCAAGAGTCTTGCATAGCAAGAGGCTGTTACTCTTGTTAAGGTCCCTCGTTTGAGAACTTTAGTGGTTCATAATCAAATCTCGTAAAGACTTTATAGCCAACAAGGGTCACACTTTTTTCTTCAGAGGAGTCAGATTAACTTGGTTAGGGTCTGTTTGGGAGTTGAGAAGGGGAGGGCTTGGGAAAAAGAAGAAAGTGGAAGAAATAGAGGATTTTGTAAAGGGAGGATTTTGGAGGGTTTAGATAAATTCTTAAAATCAAATCAATGTTGTTATAATAATCTTAGAATTGAAAATATATTAATAAGTAGGAAAATGATTTGTGGGACGAAACAAATGTAGACGAGGGATTTTGCAAGTGCTTGGCAACTGCTTTGACCAATTTTTATACAACTACCACTGCTTTATTCCACTAAAACTGGGAGTTACATCCACCCAAGTTTTAACACATCGGCATTCGTTGGTTTGACGAAATTTTGGCCTCGCACCAAATAGCATTGTTGTAATAAGTATTGATCTATCACACCCCTAAAAAAATATTGATCTATCATTCTCTACAAACTCACTTTCTTAAAAAAGATGGAAAATTTCTCATCTTTCCCCTTCATCCCCTCCATTCCCCTTCAATCTTCCAAACAAACCTCTAATTTTGTAAACTTATCTTTTCTTATTGCAAAGAATTATGAAGTGATGCACCCAAAGACATCATGTGTCTTAATGTTGTACTCTCCCTGTCCTAAAATATAAGCAAAAATTGGTCAAACAAAAATTAATGTATTTGGTTCAAAATTTGTACCAAATACATCAACTTATGTTGACATATTTTTGTTTATATTTTACGACGGAGGTATTTATGAAGCATCTAGATAATAAACTTGATTGGTTTTCAATAAGATAATGTCAACAATACAAAGATGAACATATACGTATTCAAAAACATGGTTGCTAACATGGTAACATGACACCTTGCTTTCCTCTTCACATCAAATCTAGTGGTTGGTATAATTCTCAGAGAAAGTTCGTATAATCTTGAGACTTTTCTTAGGGTTAGGGTTGCACTTGGGTGACATTGAGTTTTGGTGATATTGTCTCTATTTCTCTTATAACTAATTACTTTCTCTCATCAAAATACACTAATGTTATTAATGTCACGAAAACTCAATGTTACCTAAATATTTTTCCTCTTACTGCACCTTTGTGTGATAGATCTTGTCAGCCACCTACCATTACTTGCTTGAAATACACGTCAAACATAATTCATCACAAACATCACTTGTGGCTCCCAAAATAATGCATCCGTTTGATAGCTTCATACAATCTCATGGCTTGTAGTTCTGAAGCTTTTGATTCGCCAAAAAAAAAATAGAGATCTGCTTCTTTATTCAGTGATAAAAAAAAAATGTAGATAGAAAAGGTGATTTATAAATAACATTTTTTTTCTTCTTCAAAACATGCTCTGATATGATAAAAAAAAACTTATATAGACAAATTGTAGTTTTTCATTTTTACCGTAAAAAATAAGGTGTATATTAATATGCGTGCCGGAGACCCTTATCTAGCTAAGAGACAAGATAGCAAACGTGGTACAGTGGCTTATTATTCTTCCCATGATAAGTAGTGAGCATTATTATTATTTTCACGAAAAAAATTAAGAATAAAATTAGTGAGGGTCAAAGAAAGAAAGTTTATGATGCGACTATACAACACTATAATCGTAATTTCGTCCACTCATTTCTCATCATCATATACCCGCCTCATATTTGTCAATAATTTGAAATATCATAAAATAATAATAATAGAACATAATTAATACAAGTGCCATTTCGATTTTGGAAAGTTTCTCTTTGGGAGAAGAGCAGCAGAGATGTCTTCTATAGTAAGAGGCATAGTCATAAGGAACATATCATCATCATCAGATAATTATAAGCTTTTCAAAGGGAACAAGAATGATGTTATTGGAGTTGGTGTTGGTGGGAGAAGAAGTACAAAGGAGTTGCTGCAGTTACGGCTTACATCAACATGGAAAGCTAGAAGAACAAGTACATATCAGCCTTCAATTCGTTGCCAAACTATCCTTACCCCAACAACACCACCCACCACTAAAAAGGTACACTTCTAGTTCTAGACCTTTATCTTATCTTTCTCTTTTTAATCATAAATTCTCTGGTTATTTCCTTTCTTTAACTTACTTAATTTTTAGTGTTTGTAATTGGCTAAAAAAAATCGATTCATGTGTCTATATAAATTGATTATTCAGTAATATAATTCAAACCACACGTATCAAAAAAAAAATTGTAAGTAATCTAAATTAAGTAAAACCAACTGCATGCTATTTTTACGTTTTGTCTAAAAATGTCTTCTGACTCCATCCTCAGACTAATTAAGAATGATTATTGATATAAACAAAATGTCATTTAGTCTAAGCAATTACAGAAAACTACTGCTTAACTCAATGATTCGTGTTTATTTGGGCATCTCAAAATATGGTTCATGAGATATTCGTGAAAGCGTACCTTGTTTCTGGAGCACAAAATGTAAAAGCAGACCTCAATACGAAACTAAATAAGGCTAGAGGTGGTCATTGTCAGAGTCAACAAACAAAAATTAAGGGAAACGGCTCTTCCCCCGATCCCACCCCGAAGATAGGGTCTGGTCGAAAATAAATTCTTGAAATAGAAAATGTTTGTCCAAAGCCGAGTTTAAAATCTCAATTCAGTCCACCTAAAGTAATATGTTTAACGGATCAGTCTGAAGGACTCAACCTATTTTGTCATCCCTAGAAATGAGTAATAAAATTAACAATCAAACTGTACCAAAAAAAATCAAACAATGGTTAGCTCATAAAATAACATAAACAACAAAGTGGCCATTCATTTAACATAACATGTTTTTTTAGCAAAATGCATCCACAATGAAATGATTTGTGGTTCACCTATGTAGTCCCATGTTAAATAAACATCCCTAATATTGAGGGAAAATGCTGGTTGTTTACGGAGAAGAGTGAATTTGAACGCAAACTCTCTTCACTTTATGTGGATCATATTTAATAAACTGGATTATAGTAATAACTTTTGTTGATTATATCTTCTTTCTAAAATGATTTTATAGTGTTTTTTTTTTGTTATATTTTTTTTTTT
>Ga0209282_1002657_pt1 | contig 10400 bp, 6 predicted proteins | sample Mtrugardesep15_FD_187529 | JGI IMG/M metagenome (GOLD analysis project Ga0209282, IMG submission 187529) | Root nodule microbial communities of legume samples collected from California, USA - M. trunc garden sep15 (SPAdes) (version 2) | ecosystem: Host-associated > Plants > Roots > Nodule...
CTCTATGTCGTACTTATAATTGTTCAGTTTGCAAATTATTTTATGCTTTGTTTACACATTTTTGCTGGACAAAAGACCGAGTATTCTTTTCCCTATAATAAGCGAAACATTGACATTATATTCTACTTTATGTACTGGGAGATTTATTTGTTACAAGAAAGAATGCTACTGTAAGATGGCGGGTGCTGCATTTATATGATAAGCCCTTGTGTTCACTATTATATTAAAAATGGTTCTTTTGTCATTATACAAAATAGTCATTATACAAAATAGTTGTATATACTTAACACTGGAAAATTACTCCCTTCTGGTCACATTAGTTTCTTAATGAATGTTCATTTTGTAATTATTATCATATTCTATTGTGGTTTTTTCCTGGTATAGGTATACGTTAGCATATTAATTCTGCACCAGTGATTCAAGTAGCTCTCATTTTCTGTCCTATAATGATCTTGCATGTGCCACAACACCTAGCTTATCGTTTATATTTATGCTTTTATTTTTCAGCTTCCAAAAGTTTTGGGTTTCAATTCGGTTGATAGGGTATTATTGGATGCGCCTTGCAGTGGAACTGGGGTAAGAGATTGTGAATAATAAGATCAAGTTTTTTAGTATTTCATGTCTGTGTTTCTTTTTCTTAAAGAACCAAGAAAGGCACTTAAACAATTTGCGTCTGCAGGTTATATCCAAAGATGAGTCAGTCAAAACTTCAAAGAACTTGGAAGACATAAAGAAATGTGCTCATCTACAGAAGGTAAATTAGTATATGCTGAAGGTTTTGTTTGGGACTATGACTATGAGAGGAATAAAATATGTATCTTATTTTTACGCGTTAAGGGTATTCATTTAGCTTTTCATCCAAGAGGAACAGTTCCTTGAACTCAATAAATTTCTTTAAAATTGTTTTTTCTTGACTGATGCAAAAAATATTCGGAGCATATTTTGTTGCTTCTTCTGATTTTATGTTCCTCTACCGACACAGAAGTGATCTGTATTTTAAGGACTAGAACTTGTGATTTTTAAGACTGATTTTCTCATTCTGCTATTTGACCTTTTGTCGTCATGTTGAGGGAGAGTCAAATGGTGCTAAAGTGGGGGTTATAGAAATAGATCTAGAATACTGAAACAGCTGATCCTCCACACCCCACCTTAAAGTATTCGCAGAATTTTTCTGTTCCACAAGCTCCCAAATTTCATTTCAAGGTCAATGTTATCATACAAGAGTGGCTGTTATGAAAAAAAAAAAGAGAGAGAATAGCGCAAATGATCATGTTCCCTCAAATAACTTATTTTATTTTTGAGATTCAATCACGATCAATTGGCTGCAGTGAAAATATAAAATTAGTTGCATGCGTTTTGTGCTCTTGTCCTTCTTTGCTAATATTCAATCATTTCCTTTTTCTTTTGTAGGAGCTCCTTCTTGCTGCAATTGACATGGTTGATTCTTATTCAAAATCTGGGGGATACGTTGTATATTCTACATGCTCAATCATGGTTGCCGAGGTTTGTTTTTCAGTTGCAATTTGCATTCATGTTTATATGCTTGCTTTTCCATGTCCTATGTTTCTAATTTTTTTCTCTTAAATATTATTCAGAATGAAGCAGTTATTGATTATGTGCTCAAAAGGAGGGACGTAAAGCTGGTTCCTTGTGGACTTGACTTTGGGCGTCCAGGGTACTGATTGTTTTTCCCCTTACAGCATTGTTTTGATTTTTAGGAATTGTCTGCATTGTGACATTTGTTCTCTGTCAGGTTTACAAAGTTTAGGGAACAGCGTTTTCACCCTTCATTAGATAAGACAAGACGTTTCTATCCACATGTACACAATATGGATGGGTTTTTTGTTGCAAAGGTATGATATATGCTCATTTTTAGTAGCTTTGCTTTTTTTTGTTTGCATTTACTTCGAAATTTGAATGTATTATCACTCTTCAGATTGATTCCCCATAAAATTTTCTCTTACGGAAATTTGTTTTAAATTTATCCAGTAATGATTTTGAATACCAGTAAAGCCCACCAACAAATTTATAAATTGTTGAAATTATTTGTACATGATGGTAGACCATAAAGGGCTGTGTAGTTAGTTTCTTAGCTGTTGTTGACATGTATAGGATACTATTGATGTAGGATGTTTTGCATTGTCCCGTGGCTACTGGTTTAGTTTGATAAATGATATAAGTAGAAATGATAAAATAATTATCTTATTGATTTAACATTCTCAAAATATCTGAGCTTTTTGTTGTTCTTCATACTTAAACATGTTCGAGTTAGTCTGTTTTAGCGCTTGATATTTTCATTGTGTAGTGGTGATTTTAAAAATTGCAGAATGTGTTATTGGCTCATGGGTGAAAATACTTGGTTTTTATATTTGATTTGACATCTTTCAGTTGAAAAAAATGAGCCACCCAAAACCTGCTGCAACATCAGAAACATTTGAAAAGGATGAAAAAGAAACTGAGCTTGTGGTGGACGACGATAAACCTAGTAATGGCATGAAAGAAAATGGCAAACATTCTTCTGAACCTGAATCCAAGAAGAGGAAGAAAGATAAATTCCCCTCAAAACCAAGTAATGATGTAAAATCTAATGGCAAAGAAGCTTCTGAACCTGAATCCAAGAAGAGTAAGAAAGATAAATTCCCCTCGAAACCAAGTAATGATGTAAAAGCTAATGTCACAGAAGCTTCTGAACCTAAACCCAAGAAGAGGGAGAAAAGGAAACCTCCATCTAGAGAGGAGATTTCAAAAGCCAGGTTAAAATTTTTATTCATATTTGATTTTTTTTTACATGCCATAAATTTCCAGCAGTTTATGAATATAATTATTGTTTAAAAAACTAAGGATTTTGTGATTCCTGCAGAGAGGAGAAGAGACTTGCTTTAATAGAAAAGAAGAGAAAAAGTGGTAAGCAACAGAGAAAAGAAAATGATGAATGACCAGTGGGAATACAAGAAGTATTGATGACCAACTGTGCACTTATTGCGCAGAATTGACGCAAGACTCCATCAATATTGGAGTACTCAAGTGTTGCCTGTCGAAAGAATGTACCCTGGAGTCAGTGGCATGACCTGATTGAAGGTCCCAGTTTTGTTTTGTTTAAGTTATTTAGCCAAGGCATTTTTAAACATACATCTGTTTATTAAGGTGTAAAATCAGAATGGAGAGAAGCTACTTTTTAGGCATGAGTTAATTTTGAATCTATTTTCTAATGCCTGTCTTCATGTCTATTGCACCCTCCTTATTTGTTATCCTTTGTAAGAATTATTACACTTCGTTTAATGATATTATAAAATTTATGATTGATCATATGATTTAAAGTTTTCATGTTAGACGATTTTTATGTTTGTTGGAATCATTCTTTTGAAAAGCAAACTCCTACATAAACAAGTAATGCTGATATCAAGAAAGGAACATACGTGAATCATTGAGATACATGTGTTAAACTATAATTCACTTATTGTATGCAAGTTTATAGAGATTTTTCCTGTGATTTCTAAGTAATGGATGCAAGCAGGGGTGTGCAAAAATACGGTTAACTGAACCATGTGAATAAAGCTGGACAGCATTGAACATTAAAAAATCAAACCATATCAAATGGTTGATGAACTAAACCACAAATTTTGAAAGGTTCAATTAACCAAACTTCAATAAGAAAACCAGTTTGAACCGTTTAACAAAATTATTTTTTTTCACACGCAAACTTAATTAACCAAAAACACAAACATAAATATATACTTATATTTTATTAAAATATGAATCAGTTAGAACACAAAAATGAGTATAAATTACGAGCTCATAATGTTCCTTTCTATACTCATTTCTCGAAAAGAAGCCAAAGATTGCAGAATTGATTTGCCAAGGAAACTTCTTTTGGGATTAAGTTCTCTTTTCTTGTCCATTGTTGCAATGTTCACTGGCCATTAATTTTTGAGTAAATAGTCAATTACCTCCATGAAATTGTAAGTTTCGTCAATTACCTCCTTGAAATTAACAAAACTTCAATTACCCCCTGAAATTGCACAACGTTAATCAATTTACCCCCTCTGTCAAATTTTTCTGTTAGTCAACATCACGTTTTGCAAATACACCTCTGAAGTTTTGCATTTATGTGCAAAATGCGCCCTGAACTTGATTTTTTTTCTTATCCTTAACTCAAAAGATATTAAAGGCAAACAATTAACAATTAACTTTAATATTTTAAACTCTACAATATTACAATCCAATATTACAATTAACATTTGGATCATTTATTACAATCCAATAGATTTGAGATGATTTAGATTGCATAACAAGAATAAGAATATATTATAGAAAGTAGAAGAACAATACAACTTCCTAAGGTTGTTCTAGTATTAAATTGTAGGCTACAATTGTGCTTTGGTACATTGGAAGGTGGTAAAAGAATGTGAAAACATGGTTAATGTTTGATCGTTTCAGGGAACATATATGGTTGTATACCGTCAAAACTTAGCTAATATGTTCTACAATTCAGTGATAATGCAGTCACTTTTAAAGATAAGAAAAAAATATATAAATTTTCAAGTTTAGGGTGCATTTTGCACACAAGTGCAAAATTTCAGGGGGTATTTGCAAAACATGATGTTCACTAACAGAAAAATTTGATGGAGGGGGTAAATTGATTAACGTTGTGCAATTTCAAAGGGTAATTGAAGTTTTGTTTGAACACAAGTACAAACACATTGTATTCTTCATTTAGACGGTGACTTTCTCCTCCTGTAACTTTGTATGCATTAGCACAACAAATAGTTGTTGTTTTTTCAATAACTAATTTCTATTTTAGTTGTTTTAAAATATCCAATATTATGTAACAAAATAAAAATGCAATATTGCATAAGTTAGACAAAAGTTGATGTATCTTATTCAAAATTCAGTTCAAATATATTAATTTTTATTGACCTAATTTTCTTTTATAAATAGGACCGGAGAGAGTACGTTCTAACTGATTTAATTTTAATATATACTCCTGAGGGAGTATTTTGATACAATGTAATGGAATATTTATTTATTGAACCACAATACTGATTTTGCTTCTTTATCAACCGTTATTTAATAGTTTTGCGACGTGTCACTCATCTGAACTCCATTCACACTGGACTCACCATCGGGTCAGTAAAGATGGGCCAAAACCGGGTATCAAACCAACCCGACCCGAGCTACTCCTTGAGCCGCAAACATAGAAGAAAAGCTGTAAAACGATACCGTTTTAACCTTCTTCCTCCTTCATAAACCCTAAACCCTAAATTCTCTCTCTCCTCCATATTTCTGCTACCAAACCCTTCGGAAGAGAGACAATGTCGTTGTCTGAAGATGAATCGATGACATCGGAGATTGATGAACAAGAACAAAATGGAGGAAGAGGAATACCCGATTACATTATGAACTTAGAAGACGTTCCTTCAACCCTTCCCACTCATCTTGAACTTCAAAAAACTCGCGTTTTTTGCAATCTCGATGCTCCTCAACATGTAACAATCTATCTATCTATCTTCTCCTTTTCATTTTTTTTTTGTTATTCTTCAATTCTCTTTTCTCATGTTCCTTTAAATTTTAATTTTAATTTTTTTTTTATAATTTATTTTCATGGTTTTGAGTACCCATTTCAGGAAAGTTTCTAACTTCACAATTGGGTACATCGTAATGATAAAAAGTAGGATTGAAAATTTCACTCTGTTTTGTATCTTAGAAAGTTAAGTGTTGTGTTTGTAAGCTTATAATGGTTAAAATGCATATTAGATGTACTTGTTTTAGTTAATATACCTCTGTTTGGATAAACAGCTTAATTAAGTGCTTATATTGTTCCATTAAACTCAATTTAGTAATAATAGAGAATAAAATGAAGTCAAACTGTTTTCAGATAACATAGACCTATAAGCTATTTTTGTAAGCTATACTATACAGGTTATGGATATAGGCTCTGTTTTGCAGCTGATAGCATAAATGCCTACCATGATACCTTAAGTGTCTATCATGATAGGCACTTATGTATAAGCTATTTCTATGACAATAGGTCAACTAAAGTTAGGTTATCTTCATATAATCTATAAGCTATTTTCATAAGCTATCTTGGTGAGTAGCTGAAAATAAGATGAAAACAATTTGTGAACATGTCATAAGCTGCTGTCATAAGTTTTCCCAAACCGTCTCACAGGTGCTTATGCAAGTGGATAAGCCCAAATAAGCAAATTCAAACAAGCACATAGGTTGAAAACAGCTTCTGACTTTTCCACAAGTTTTTTCAAAAATTCTCACAAGTGCTTAAACCAGAAGATAAGATCAAATAGGCCAATACAAATGCGGCTTAATTGGGTTTCTCTACCTTTATTCCCGTCTTCTCTCTGTATCTGGTTGTTTTTGTTTTTTTAACAATTTTGAATCATGTACAAATTCTTTCTATTGGTTTGATATTTTTGTTTCTGGTTTGATATTTTTGTTTCTTCAGCTTTTTGTTATTTAACATTATTCATGTTTTGGTTTATGCAGACAGATACCATACAATATTCTGGTGCTTATGCAGCATTAGGAGTTGATAACAGTGTACGGTTGGATAACTTCTATCAAAATTTCAAGGTTGAAGTGAAACGCATCACGGATGAAGACATGGAGTTTGACATGATTGGTATTGATCCAGCAGTTGCCAATGCTTTTCGACGAATTCTCATAGCAGAGGTTATTTATTTTTCCACCCCCCCATTTTGTTTTCTGTGACGATGTCATATTTGATTTTGAATATATCGGTCGATTTTATTAAGGTTAGATGCTTTATCTGAACCTCAAGCACTTGTTTGTTTCTATTTTTTGCTCAATGTTCATTTTGTATTTAATATTTGATTCATAAGAATAAAAAGGGTCCTTCAATTCAACTGATTATTTAGAACGCTAACATTAGGATAACCAGTGAATTTTGGCCTTTTATTCAGGTGGAAGTAGTTTAGTGTTTTCATAATTTTTTTTGGATAGCTAATACCGCATTAGTATGTTCGGGAATGCTGATATCTTATGCAATTCTTTTGTTATAGAATGAATTGTTTCATATAGATAACCGGGTTAATTTCTTTTGTTTATCAAATATTATTTCATGGAGATGATTTCTCATGCAGTTATTTTGTCACACAATGTGCCACTTTTAACAAGAAGAAAATTTGCAACAAGTAAAAAAAATTCTCTTAAAAATTAAATTTGTAATAAGTCAGAGGAGTCCAGTCCTATTGCATGGAGAGAGGAGCTTTGATGTTTTGTTGAAAATCTGCAAGAAAGCCCGCATACTAGAATTATTCATGCAATGCATAACATGTTACAGTGGTTTCACTTTTATCTTTATGTATTGATCTTTGCACGCTGACTTCACGTCATTTATTACTTATTAGCAATAGTGTAGTCCAAGCCTAATGGAGGTAATCAAATTTTGATTTTTTCTCCTTTATTGTTTTTATAATTTTAGGTTCCAACCATGGCTATTGAAAGAGTATACATGGCAAACAATACATCACTTGTACAAGACGAAGTTCTTTCCCATAGACTGGGTCTCATTCCTATCGCTGCTGATCCCAAGCTATTTGAATATCCAGGTTTTATATCTACACTAACACTTACATGATTGTATTTCTCGTTGCTTATCTGACTTTCTTGTGCGATAAATGGAAAATTGGAAATAATATGCATGTTGTTTGGTGGACACTCCTCATATAGCAAGGTTGAATATTTATTATTTGCCTTTCTTTTTAATAAATAGATGATGCCGGAGGTGAAAACAATGAAAAGAACACCATCGTGTTCAAACTACATGTTTGTTGTGAAAAGGGTCAACCTCGTCTTACCGGTAAATGACTTGAAACTCTTGCTTGATAGTATTTATGCTGCTTTTAATTTCTTCTTCAGCTATTTAACTCCTTGTCTGGTGATATTACAATATAATAAATGCAGTGAAATCAGATAAACTGAAGTGGTTGCCTAACGGGAGTGAGCTTATTGCTGAAGGTACCAAATCAGCTGCCGATCCAACACCAAAAACATTTACGAATTTTAATCAAAAGTCACTTCCTAAATTCTCCAAAAATCCAGCTCCTTATAATTTGGATGTTATAGTAGCTAAACTTGGACCTGGTCAGGTAACCCCCCTTCTCTCTGTTTCTTTTCTATTACCACCCACACTAAGGAAGTAAACTGTAGGTCTATTGAACTCAGGAACTAGAAAACAGGAACAACCCTATCTTAGCAAGTTTGCTATTATTCCAACAGGCTATCAAGATTAATGAATCAAATTCTGTTGAGTTGGAACCTAGCTCTACCAAGCTAAATCTATCTCCAACATGTATTTGTCCCTTAATTTTGAATTTGAATTGTGATGCTATGTATGTGTTCTGGTATGTTATGACATTGGTTTGGTATAAGTGGACGAATGTTTTCTATGCACATAACATTAATTGTGTTTAGATACAATGTTACATGATGAAACATTATTTGTGTTATGTACTCCCCAACGGCTTTACCAGTTGAGTTTATGGAGATGCCATGAGTCTATGCAGGTGTATTGAATTTAACAACCTTGATACGAGTGTTTTGACTTTGCAAACTTGTAATTAGTTGCATGTCCTCCTATAGAAAACTGGAAGTTGTACCTATTACTGAATATCATAGTTGCTAAACACATGTTTTTATAGGAAATCGAACTTGAAGCTCACGCTGTCAAAGGCATTGGTAAGACACATGCGAAATGGTCTCCGGTTGCTACTGCTTGGTATCGAATGCTTCCCGAGGTAGGGAATATCATATATCTTGTCTACTGCTCACACATTAACAGACTGAACAATTGACAAAACCCTGACATCTGTGTATGCTTTGCTTTTATTTTCTAGGTTGTACTCACGAAAGATGTTAAGGATGAGTTGGCCGAAGAACTAGTAAGCAAATGTCCAGCTAAAGTATTTGATATAGAAGATATTGGAAGAGGTAATTCAGTTTTTGTATTTGCACTCCTAGTGTTAGATTTTTATATCTTTCTGTTTTGAACCATGATGGTGAGGTATTATTGTCCAAATTGATTTTGCGTCATCGTTTATTAGCAACATCATCTGTGATCTCAAGCTACCATCTCTTTGGCCTTCTCTTTTTTTCGCTGATTTGATTGTTGTGTGCATAGGTAGAAAAAAGGCTGTGGTAAAAAACGCGCGAGCATGCACTCTGTGTAGGGAATGCATAAGAGAAGCGGAAGAAGGCGAAGAAGGTGGAGAAGGGGAAAAATGGACTGATCGTGTATCACTTCGTCGTGTCAAAGATCATTTCATTTGTAAGTATTACGTGGCATATTAAATTCATAATTTTCTGAACATAGAAGAATTTTAGTTGTCCAATGAAGAATTTTTTTTCATCGTTGTTGGTAGATCAAGATGATAAATAACCGGTGATTTTGACAAATTCAAACAATATGAGTGTCTCCTAATATATTTTACCAGTATTAGTTTAAGATATGAACTTTCAACTAAAAATTGTGCGAATTTGGTTTTGGCCGAGTTCTTATACGGATTATTGTTCCAACTCCCTGAAATATCTTACATGTGTGTTATTACTTGTTTGGCCAGTTACTATTGAATCAACTGGAGCAATACCACCTGATGTGCTATTTACTGAAGCTGTGAAGATTCTGGAAGATAAGTGCGATCGAGTGATTACCGAGCTTTCTTGATTCTTCTTTTTGCTTTGTCCTAAAATGAATGAAAAGGAAAAATTCTGTACATGATCAGTTCGGTTATTATTCTATATTATTTTCTGTGACAAATTGAAACTATGTGAAAGTTCACTCATTGTTCGGATGTGCATGTGACATGTCTATAGACATGATCAGTTTTGTTTGTACCGTCCAGATCTTAGGGGCTTAACATAATTGATTTTATGAAAAAGGAATGAATGCATTGAATGACACCCGGTTTGAAATTGGATTTTGGTGAATGTTTGCACCTAAAGCCACTTGAATTTTTTAACTTACAACCCCCCATATCCATGTGCCAATATAATGTAAAAGAGTTTAAATGAATTAAACTAGTGTTTGAACCTTTCTTGGCCTTTTGGCGAAGATAAAAAACCTAGTGTTTTTTCTTCTCTTTTTCTGTTTGTGTATACATATAAAAACAAGTTTAGGTAAGTAGGGCTTTAGAAGCTCATCAGGGTAGACGTTAAGATTCAAAAAATGCTTACGATATATTTAAAGGTTTTTCATCGATGAAATTCTAACGTTGATAGAGGAAGTTAAATTTACACTCATAATGTATGAATCAATTTATTATTAATTGAATCAATTTTCGTTGACTTTGTGTATAATAATCAAACTTATATTAATGTTTTCTTATTCTTAAAAAAACAAAGCACTAATGTAGTGGATAAAAACA
>Ga0209282_1002659_pt1 | contig 10397 bp, 10 predicted proteins | sample Mtrugardesep15_FD_187529 | JGI IMG/M metagenome (GOLD analysis project Ga0209282, IMG submission 187529) | Root nodule microbial communities of legume samples collected from California, USA - M. trunc garden sep15 (SPAdes) (version 2) | ecosystem: Host-associated > Plants > Roots > Nodule...
ACTTTGCATTGCATGTCTGCAGAATGTGGCCATTTTTGGGTATTCAAGGAAGAATATAACTGACGAAGACCTACGATCCATTATTGCTTCGACATTAACATGCCGAGTTGATCATCAGTATGGTTTTCTTTTCAATTCCCAAATTACTACCTTCTATATATAGTTTCCAATCATAGACAAAATCTTTAGTAGGTTGCACTGAATCCTTCATATGCCAACTTGGGAAACTGCTTTCCAGGCAGCGATTTATTAAAATTTACAACCAATTTATAGCAGATAAAATCTATCAGTAAATTTACTTTTACATTTAAACATTTCTGTGTCCAAATACCCAATTTCAATTTTGCAAATAAATTGCCCTATTTCATTTGAAACAGAAAATTATAAAGCTTTCTGGTTTGAAAGTGAATTAATGAAGTCCATCTTCGTTTTTCCCATTGTATACGGTCAATATTGTAGGATACTTCTACATTTGACTTTACATTAATGTGAAATATAAAATCTTCCAATTTCAGGCAGGATTGTGGGGACAAAATAGAAGCTTTCCTTGATAGAACACACTACATCAATGGAGGTTACGACAACAAACATGGGATGGCCTTACTGAAGGACAAAATGGAGCAGATCGAGGTAGCTTCGAACAAATTTCTCTAATTTTAGTAGTATTTATGAAAATAGTTCTTTTCTTCTCAAGTGAGTTCCTGTAGTGTGTGTAAACTCTTTACGAGCTGTCCGCCCTTTGATATTTGATTCTACTACAGCTTATTATCTACTTCAGGGAAGATCCAAAACCAATAGGATTTTCTACCTTTCTGTGCCACAAGAAGCACTTTTGGACGTTGCTTCATGTCTTGCAAGCAGTGCTCAGACCCAAAAGGGATGGAATCGCATAATAATTGAGAAGCCATTTGGCTTTGATGCTCTCTCTTCCCAAAGGCTGACACAATATCTTCTCTCGAAGTTTGAGGAAAAGCAACTATATAGGTATTTATACCTTCTTCTCCCATTTTCACCCATATGCTCATGCAAACAAATGGATGCGTGCCTGGTTGATTTGGTCCAGTATTTGAGAGAAAAATTTGATCCAATAAAAAATATTTGGTTCGGATGAACCACTTGGGCACACAGAAATACTGTTCATAAACTGATGATTCTCATCAATCTGTTGTCAGGATTGATCATCTTCTAGGAAGGAATCTCATTGAAAATCTCACAGTTCTAAGGTTTGCCAATCTAGTTTTTGAGCCGCTATGGAGTCGAACTTACATAGATAATGTGCAGGTCAGCGCCCTTGTTTTATCTGATTGGCATCCCTGAATTTCTAAACTTCAATGAAAAACCAAATGTCTATTCTGAAATTTAATGTTTGTTATCATCTTCTTAATGCAATTTCTGTAGGTCATTTTATCAGAGGACTTGGCTGTGCATCCGGGAAGGTGATCATATTGGTTGTATTGTCATTTGAGTAAATACACTACAATGTGTCATTCTGTACTGAATATGCATAAACAAAATTATAGTCAACGTGTATTTGCTTGTGATATGATTTCAGCTTAATGCTTTGTTACCCATGCAGGTATTTCGGTGGCTATGGGATTATCCGTGATATTGTTCACAGCCATGTGCTCCAAACAATTGCATTGCTTGCCATGGAACCACCAGTTAGCCTTGATGGAGAAGATATTCGAAATGAAAAGGTACTCGTACAAACTATAATCTATAGCATACTTAGTGATGTGCCTTTAACAACTTACTGAGTTTGATAAGTAATAAATTTATGTAAAATATTGTTGCCATGGTGATTAATATTACATATTGAAATCATTTGGATAGAGAAATTTAGCTAAAACATGATTAGTGAAGAAAAGGAAAATAATGCTATGCCTTAAACAACTTACTGAGTTGGATAAGTAATAAATTATGTAAAATATTGTTGCCATGATGATTAATGTCATGTATTGAAATCATTCGGATTGTAACATATGGTTTATGATAGAACATTGTGGCGTAATTTGATCAATGTAGTCGGAGCCACTTAGTGGGGTAAGGCTTGATTGTTGTTGTATTGAAATAATTCGGATAGAGGAATTTAGTTAAAACATGATTAAAGCAAAAAAAAAAAGAAAAAAGGAAAATTGGTGACTTCATGTAAAGGAAATGAACACATGACTGTCTTCCAAGAGTAAGGACTTCCCCCTTCCCAATTAATCGATATTGTACTTTCTCTGTAGTCTGTTCACCTGCTGATCCATTCCGTCTTTTTAGATTCATCATACTATCCTTTTATACTGTCAGGCAAAAATAACTATCAGTATAAGCTGTGACCTTCCAGCACCGAGGTGTCGATGGCACTGTGGGGCACTTTGAAACACGCAGGCATTGCATGCATGTGTCAGTGCATGCAAGTACTCATGTGCTGACTGACCAACACTTCGGTGCTGACTATCACACGAGTAATTTGCCTTTTTCCCAGTGCACGATAGGTGCCGGCATTCTGTTGCTCAAGTGCTAGAACCATTCTGTGCTTTTGAGGGAATATGAGTTCTACTAATTCATTTCCTTCGCGTATTAACTACTAAATAAAGAAACAATTGAAGAAAAATTACCTATTTGACATGTCAAAAATGTAAAATGTTAAATTCTACAGAAATTATTCTAAAACATATTTAACCATGCTTAAATCACAAATACACCATTGCTATATATAATAACTGCTGTTGAGGACAACTTAAGATGTTAGAGTGGTTTGCTACAAATGACAGCTTGAAAGATGCATGGTTTCCATTTTATCACCAAGTAGTACAAGTAATTAGCTTCTTTCCAGGTCAAGGTTTTAAGATCAATTCGCAAATTGGAGCCCAAGGATGTCATTCTTGGCCAATATAAATCAAGTAGCAGAGACAATGTTGATAAGTGCTTAGATGGTTCCACACCTACTTATTTCGCTGCTGCACTATACATTGACAATGCACGATGGGATGGTGTACCATTTTTGGTTAAAACAGGCTTGGGACTCATCAAACACCAGTAAAAATTATTACCGTTTTGTCAATTTTATGTACTAGATTAGATATTTAGATTCCATGTCATGCCTGTCCCTGTTCCAGTAATTTCTTCTTATTGCTGCGAGTTTAGGTCTTCTAGATGGGGTGTGTGTTGAGCTTGTAATAATTGCAAAATTTATGTTGTTTCCCACTCTGACAAAGTTGTCAAATAAAGGGGAAAAGGACTGATTCCTTCTGTCCCTGCCCCCAGGTCTCACATGAAAGAAATATTGGTCTAGATTTTATTGCTTGCATGCAATAATTTGTTGAATGATGGAATTTATAGGCTTATGTAGAACTAGTTGGGAAATTTGTTGTTCAAAACTCATGTCATTTTCTGACAAAGGTTCAAAATTTTGTATTAATGCAGAATGGAGATACGAATTCAATTTCGACATGTTCCAGGAAATGTTTACCGTGAATGCATCGGGCACAATATTGGCCGTGCCACAAATGAGCTCATTCTTCGTGATGATCCTGATGAAGCCATTCTGGTGAGAGTTAACAACAAGGTTCCAGGATTAGGCTTAAAACTGGACTCTTCAGAATTGAATCTGCTTTACAAGGACAAGTAAGCACTACCGTGTGTGATTATAGTATTTGTTTGCATCATACCTTGACCAAATGCTTCTAACCCGCTGGTCGATTAAATATCATTTATCTGCCTAATTTTGTTCATTAATGTTTTTTAAGGTACAGCATTGAGGTGCCGGATTCATACGAGCATCTTCTGCTTGATGTCATTGATGGGGATAACCATCTGTTTATGAGAAGCGATGAGCTGGCAGCTGCATGGAACATTCTAACTCCGATTCTGAATGAGATAGACAAGGACAATGTATCAGTGGAGCTTTATGAGTTGGGGGGTCGCGGTCCGGTTGGAGCATACTACCTCTGGGCAAAACATGCAGTCCGTTGGGTAGAGGACTAGCATTTCTCTCGTATTTTATCCCTTAAACTCGTTACTGTGTTCATATTTACCTTCCCCGTTACCTTGGACTATACCACCAAGGCTATAAGTATTTTTTAATGTACTTGAACATATAATTGGCCTAATATTATGATCTTGAAAAGTGAAAACTATAGTTTTTGAGTGACTTTTGGGAGGAGAAAGGAAGAAAAGTAACTAAATAAAAATGGAAAGCAAAGAGATGAAGGCTAAACAATTTTCTCCTCTTCTTTTAGAGGAGTTTCAAATATGGGATGTCTGAAAGATCATGTTTCAATAGCTGTTAAGGTATTTTACCCTGTGTTACTTTTTCCTTTTACTAGAAGATTGGAGAAGATACATACTAGTATAAGGATTGAAACCCCCACTACAATTAGTTGGAGTATATGATTACGTATCCTATACAAGTTAAAACGTTTAACTGAAAGCTAAGCTTTTATTTTTCTCTCTGTAACAATTAGATGGCTTTATAAAACTTTTGTTGGTGTTTCCTTCTGTATGAGGCATAGTTAAGTTTATATTTACTCCTTTATACACTCATCTACTTGGAGGTCTTTTTCCACCTTCTTGTTTGCGTGGTGTGTACTGTGTAGTATGTCATGTTACTGATCATGTAGGATGATCAAGGATGTCACTCAAATGACGTCTAACTTAGCAGACAAATGAACAAAAACAAAACTACATATTAAGCAAGAATGTAAGTGGCGTAATTCTAACTCAAAATAGTAGTTTTTTCACCCCTTATTCTACAATTTCGTGGGAAAATAGAAGAGGATTTCACGTGGATAATCTCATCCCTGATTTCATTCAACTGTATATATGGACCACAACAATCAGCATCATGAGTTGTCTTTGCATCCATCCATACCTACGTCACGTGTTCGTGCTAGCACAAATCTGATAACTCTACTACCCTGATGAAAGTATCTTGGCCATTCTTCCTCACCATGATTACCATTAATGACGGTGATTAGAATAATTCCAGACACTATCATTCAAATTCAAAGCAACTTTTAATTAATTATTTAGTCAAGTCATTTAAGACCAACCCTATTTGTCATTGCCTTTGTTTGGTCGCATAGACTTGAAATTGGTCATTTGGTCTACTAATTCAACAATAAATTTTAATCAATGAAAAACTATTCTTTGCTTCTTTTTTTTACTTTCTTGAATTCCAAGTTGCTAACAAATAATTAAATAAATATCTTGTTTGTCATACATGTTGTAATCCGGATTTCAGAAAAGATTTCAATCTGATAATGATATTGTGTGCCCGGTTGAGACACTAATTATTCATTAAGGATTCAATTTTCTATGATTAATGGTTTTCATGGGGTCCATTCATGGTATGGTGACCTATACCTATACCTAAAGTATCCTCTTGAGTGGAACCATTTACCCGCAAGATGCTCTGCAAATAGGTAGTCGTATAACACATAATAAAGGGGAAATATTACGTAATGAGGATGACGAAAGATGCTTCTTTATGCTAACGATGTTCTCACCTCAAACAAATTATCTTTTGCACCAACTTACCATTCTACCCTCTCTCTTTCATACATTATTTTTACTCCTCAGGGGCATATTTGTCAATCCAATAATCTTGACCAAACGCCGTATTGACCTCACCTCTATTACATACAAGTCAACATGGTTTTGGTTCATTGAATTCAGTAAACAATTTCATTGTTCATTTGCTGACCTGGCAATTTCAATTCAAGTCGGTTCCTTGATCAATTTATTCAATCTCATTGTTTATATAGTTTCAAAATTTTCAATCTATTCTCAATCAATTTACTTCGCTTTGGTTCTTTCTTTTGTAGTTGTGCTAAAGAAAAAGAGATGAAAAACTAATATTTATGTTCTCTTCTCTCTTTTTAAATGATTGGCTAGGAATCACATTAAGTGATTTATATTTTATTCTCTTATTTTATATTGTTATGAATGATGAATAGCATACAATATAAATATAAACAACTACCTAGCTAGCTTCATAAGTATTCTCAATATTATTCTTGTTTTCCTCTACACGGCAAATATAAATATACAAAACATATAGTTAGTCATATAGGCTAGCTAGTGTGTCGATACAGTAATTGAGGAGCATGGAAGGAGAAAACAGGAAGAGAAAAATGTTGGAAGATGAAGAAGAAAATGATGATGAGAAAATGGAGAAGTTCTTTGCCTTGATAAAGAGTACAAGAGATATCCTCTCCAAAACAGATAAGAAGGTGGGTGAAGAAAAAAAGGAAAAGTGTATTTGGAATCCAACTTTTCAACTTGAAGATTTCATTGCTAGTGAAGAATTGGGAAAGAGTAATGTTTCTGTTTCAGTTACTGCTGCAGCTGGTCCTTCTTCACAGCATGAAAAAGAGGTGATGATAATAGAGAAAGAATATGTGCAAGAAGTAGCTGCAACTGCAAGTGCAACCACTACGACAGTGACACCAAAAAACCAAAATGAAGACAAAGAGAAAGAAAAAGCAAGTGATAATAGCTTAGACTTAAATCTTTCTTTGTAATAATATCATAACATACGAAGGTTTGGCTACTACGTAGTATCGACACTTTAGAATTAAATCGGAGGTGTATCCGGTCTCCGTCTAATACATCTGATTACATTCAATTATTTTCATTTCTCAAATTATTACTCACGTCAAATGTATTAGACGTTAAATGTATTGTCTTTGTAACCCCTCCTGCTTAGTTTCTATTTTCATGATTGGCCATTTTGCTGGTGTACATTGTAAAAGAGTTATCAAGCTTCTTATTTAGTCGTGGTCAAAGCTTGTTAATTTGGATTTTATCAATTTTCTCTTATAATAATTAATTTTAACAAGCTTTGACCACGACTAAATAAGAAGCTTGATAACTCTTTTACAATGTACACCAGCAAAATGGCCAATCATGAAAATAGAAACTAAGCAGGAGGGGTTACAAAGACAATACATTTAACGTCGGCAGATTGTCATCAACATAGTCAATATATGAAACACCGACACAAACATATAAAATTAAATGTTTTTAATACCTATAAAATATTTCCTATTTATGTGCACATAACCCATTAACCACTAATTGTGAAGTGTGGTTTCATCTAGTATGTATAAGCAAAAACTTGGTCCGATAATGGGAACAAATTAGCAAAATTATGTTTTAACATAGGTTGTGACTTGTAGGATCAAATGGGAACTCTTGTAGAACCATATGACATGGAAAATGGAAATTTAGTAAGTTAAAATTGAGGTGAAAAAGTTATTGTATTCTCCAGAAGAGGAAGAAAATAATTGAAGGGAATGCCAGCTTGCCATATGTTTTTTTCTGTGGGATTAATGTAGCAATATTCGAAAATTTATCGTCATTACATAATTAACATTTTTTATGTTTATTTTTGACGCAAACAAATTCAACACATTTCATTCATGATAATATTCCAAATAAAGTACTGTGCTACAAGTGAAGTATATAATACAAATGTTAAATCTGTTTTGCTACTCTCTTTTTTTTTTGTACAAATTTTGCTACTTGGTTTTATTAACCTCAACCAGTAAACTATTTCATTCATATATTGTTCATAATAAATTAATAATAGAGGCATAGCGAAAAATACATAATTTTTTCTCATCTGTTCTTTTACATAATACAACATTACAACATCAAACACTTTCAAAAAAAACATCAGACACTCTCCTTTGGCAAATAACAAAGACAATATTTGGAACCTGGCAACAATGCAATATGGGTCAGGCTTCAATTTCATGCTTGAGCATGACCAAATGACAAAGCCTGTTCTTGAAAAGTACATAGATGGTAAAAAGCTAATGAAATAACAGTAGTTCACTATTTTTCACCCTCGTAATGTGCATAGTTTAATCATTGTATGATATCAGTGACAGAAGAAACCAAAAGGGATGCGTGGCGTGGAATAAGCTGTTGAAAGTATCTTTGAAGTTATCCATGTATTTGCAGCCTCGGTAAAATGGATCCCATCCCAACTCACATGCCGCGATCCTTCATCACAAACTTGATAGCCAGGTTGACCGCATGTCACTCTTACATCGAAATTATAAGGTGGCCCTCCATAGCCGCAGCATACCATCAGCGGATTTGTGAAACCTATTAGATAATGTATTAACAAACCTCATCACAATCATGATACTAATAATAATAACACTCAACAATGTTTTGTAAAGGAAAGTGTAATAACTTTATTCCACTGAAGCAGAGATTTCATAAAAAAGTGTATTGAAAAGCATTTTTTTACGTGTTCGCTTCCAATGGAACCTAGAACTAAAACAATATGATGTCGTAATAACTTAATTAAGATTAGCATCACAACCCCGAGTCTAATAATAATCGATACTTGATGAGAATAAAGTGCTTGCTTGGATTACCATATTTGGTGGCATTTGTGATGAGGTCATTCTTAATGGCATAAATATCAACATAGACTAAGGTAGCATCCTTCAATTCAGTTCTTAGTTTCTGACTCGAATGATACAGTGCTTCGTTAAACAATCTTGCAGCAGAATTGTAACTAGAAAGACATCCAAATGAATCCAGATCCTTCTTCTGAGACAGTGCAATTAATTTAGAAAGACAGCCAAAGGGCCCGGTATTGTGAACCCAAAATTTCCTGCCACCTTCATTATACAAACTCTGCATACAGATAAATGAACTAAGCATCAAACAAATGGAGGAACAATAATAAGATCAAGATTTTTTGAACAAAAATGCACATGTCGATGATCTGAATTCAATGAAGTTTGAGTGAATCAATAGCAAATGTATGGAATAGATATGAACATATATAATAGAACACATTGTTCTTCTAAGCTAAAGAGTGCAAATATCCTTTATCCAATTACAAATGAATTACCCTGAGTAATAAATGAAACTACACTATTGCAACAACCAAAACAAAAAGAACATACAATAAACTTCTCATGTGTGCATGAGGCCAATCCATGCATACCAAGAATCTTATTGGATAAACTCATTGTTTGGAAATGAGCAAACTGAATTTGATTAACAATAAAATGTATATAAATGTAATCAGGTAGTATACGGAACTGCTGCCACAATAATGAGTTACAGTGTGTTTATAATTATTATAAACTAAAGTATCAAACCGGATTTTATGTACTGGAGAAACCATTTTTTTATAAGTAGGAATCAAACTACCCCAAGGTTTACAACACTCGCACATACTGTGCACCAACCACTTCACATTTTTTTATCCTATTTTTGATTTTGGGAGAAAAATTCAGTAGTAGCTACACTTCTTATCTCTCTTATCTATAATCTATCGAAATCAGATAAAGAATTTAAAATCAAGAAATTTAGAGATGGAAACCTTGCTACAGAGTAAAGGAAGTACTCAATAAAAGGAAAAGGGGAAATTATACTTTCTGTCATAAAGGATGAGCAATAAAAGTGAAAAAAAGTGGATCAGTTTTCCTCTCAAAAAAATAGTGGATCAGTTTTATGATCACACACAAACCTTTTAGCTATACCTAAATCACCATTATGAAACAAATAAAATTAGTCGGTTTCATAGGTCGTGAGCAAATTTAGTCAACGGTTTGAAAGAGCACTAAACTGACCTTAACAGCATTCTCAATTTCAGTGATAACTGTTGGGATCCTCTTGGTGACTTGCACATATGATAGATTTTTGGTAAATGAATCAGCAAGGTCATTTTGCCCAATATCAATCAAGTATAGTGCATCCCGGAAGCCTTGGTCGTTGATAATATTTTTTGCACCTATTTGCATTGCAATTAGTTCATTCTTGGATTTAAATTCATAAAATAGTTTTAAATAATTTTGCACTTTTACTAGCATAAGAAATTCACTTGAAACTGATAACAATAGTGTGATTCCTCAATTTCATCTATATATATCAAATTCATCATATCTAGATAGTTTTGTTTTCTTCTCTTTGGTTTCATCAATTTTAATGCAACCAGTAAGAAATATTCTTTTACCTGTCTTACTCTCCTCTACTTTGCATATGGACCAAACGCATAACAAAACTCATTTATTCCGTTCTATCAAGTTCCAGCATATCTACCAAACGCTATGATAGTTATACGTCCACAATAAAACTAATTTTATAATCATTAATCAGGAAGAACTCAATGAGGAAATAAGAGGAAAATCGGCGGTGTATACCTGAGGTAGAAAGTTGAAGGCTACGAGCTTTGAAATGTTGGAACTGCATGACCTGTATATTTAAAGAGAAAGGAACATATTTTGGGAGGGTAGAGGATCCAACCACTGCAAAGTTTGCTCCATTTGTGAATGCGGATCCAGACATGGAGTCCAAGTATGGGGTCAAAAATCTTGTATTCAAACTTTGGCCTGCCAATGGTTTGAAGAAAACTATTTATCAGATTCAAG
>Ga0209282_1002660_pt1 | contig 10396 bp, 7 predicted proteins | sample Mtrugardesep15_FD_187529 | JGI IMG/M metagenome (GOLD analysis project Ga0209282, IMG submission 187529) | Root nodule microbial communities of legume samples collected from California, USA - M. trunc garden sep15 (SPAdes) (version 2) | ecosystem: Host-associated > Plants > Roots > Nodule...
TAGTATGACTGCAAAAATTAGAGAAGAAAGAGATTATTTGCGAAAACATTTTCATTTGATTGAATGGTTAGGTAAAATTATTCATTTTACTTGGTTTGTAGATTTTAATTGTCGGGGGAATGGAGTCTCGTGGTTTTTGCATGAATGATGGTGGATGAAGTACTAGCTCCGTTCTTAATTATAAGACTTTTTGAAGAAAAAAAAATGTCCTTTTTTATAAGAGTCCTTTGGTATTATTTTACCAACATACCCTTAATTATTTCTTTATCAAAGTATCCTTATTTATTTTGCATCTTTTTATTCAATCAACAATAAATATTACTCCGTAATTATATCAATACTACAACCAATTTTAAAAACATAAATTTAATGCTCCGTAATTTTGAAAACATAAATTAACTTTCTCTCTTTAAGGAAAAAAAACAAAAACAAACTTTAGCCTTTCTTCTCTCCTTCTCAAACCTTAGCTGTCACCCCTTTCTTCTTCTTCTTCTTGTCAGAGGGGTGATTTAGGGTCAATTTTGACCTAAAAATTACTCCTCCGAGTTGTTTTTCATTATATCCTACTTGAACAAGTGATTTCACATATTTTCTGTTTTATTTCGTTTGTTTTTGTGATTTCGTCGTCTCTGGACGACTTTGTTTGTTTTGATTTCCCGTCTTTGTGTGGTGTGTTTTAATTTGCCGTCTTAATGCGGTGTTTATTTCATTCAGGTTGAAAGGTTAGCTTTGAGCAGATGCAGATCCGATCAATGACAATGACTTTGACGTCGTCAATGTTGCAGATCCGGAGACATTTCAGAGACTTTAATATAGTCATATTTGTAGCAATAGGTATTTTGCTGTTTTATGCTATTAATATGGATATTGTGAGTTTGTTCACATATTTATCCTTTTTGTTTTTAGCGAATTTAGATTTGTATTGTATCGATGTACTCTATCAATTTGAATGAATGAATATCATTTATTTTTGTTAAAAAAAACTTTCTCTCTTTAAAGATAAAATTGTATCAATAGTAATTATATACAAATTTAATACTACAACCAATTTTAAAAACATAAATTTAATACTTTGTAATTTTGAAAACATAAATTAACTTTCTCTCTTTAAAGATAAAATTGTATCAATAGTAATTATATACAAATTTAATCCTATAATCAATTTTCTTAATCTCCATAATTTTGATAAAAGACTCATATATTTAAGGACGGAGGTTGTATAATATAAGTTCGAAATAAATTTTGACTCTGATTTAAATATTGATTAAATTGAAACTTTTTTATCAAATGAGGCCTTAAATAATGATGAAATTTTCTATAAATCGTAATTTCAGAAGTGCACTAGTCGAGAGGCAGCTGTCAACTTCCATTTTCATGATTTCCATTTTTTTGTATTCGCCTACCTATGCGTTTCTGCCCTAGCCATAAATTTACACACACAAATGATGACATGGGGAAACTGACAACAAGATACTTTACCCGAATCCAAGGCAGAAAAAGGGAAATCCAATAGGTAACTAGGGCCTAGGGGAGAGGGAGTTCAGTCATTAACCAAGCAAGAGAACCAAAAAATTCAAGACAAAACAAGGGAGAGGTGGTTGGTCTAGTTCAATTCAATGCATACAAGTAGATATTTACTAAGATCAAAATCACAAACAGTTGTGTAATCAGTTGTAAAAAGTTTCACTAATTATCTTTCAAGGTCTAAAGGTGAAATGTGTAATAACTTTATTGGTCTTGACTTAGTTTTTCTAATACTAGTAACACTTATTTTAACATATTTTTTTAACAGCTATTCTTTTATCGAATGAAATACACATTTATTTCAAAATTTTATGTGAGACTTGTTATTAAAATAGGGAATTTACATGTATTTCATCTAATAAAAAATATGGTAAAAAAAATGTTGCTAACATTATAAAAAAAAAACCAACTACTGTAGATTGCTTTAAACAATCACCAGTAAAGTAAAAACTATTTGCATCAAGTTATCAACGATGGATTACTTAAATTCTACATGACAATTTAGCCTCATAAAAAACAACTTGGCTTATCCATTTTAGTTCATCCCATTAAATATGCTCCTAGGCATTCTAGAATCATTCATCACATCTTACCGAATAGCATTACCATTGAAAAATTGATCCATCCCTTGTATTCAATTAACACAAATTACCCTCGTATTCAATTATTGTATAGAATCATCCAATTATCGCAAATTACCCCTTGAAAACTCAATTATCACAAAAATTAGAGATAAGAGATTGTAGGTAGAAGACGAAGAGAGTAAAAAGGCAAGGATATGATTATTTATAGGATTAATGTATCAGGCCAAATTAATACATCAAACAATAGATATAAATTTATAATTTATTATATCTTGTCTACTTATCCTAACTATCAAACTGTTTCTAAGTTCTCATGTTGAGTTGAAGTACGCTTTGTCATTCGTTTCATATAACTTCTTGCATATCCAAAAAAACCAATAAACAAAAAAATGCTCCTCCCATTAAATCAAATCACCACTAATATATATCAACGTGTTGCTTCTTAATTCTTATATTAATGTAGGAGTTAGAACGAGCTATTTCCTTATATCTCTAGAAGCCGTGAGCTCATTGTTACCGAATATACATTTTGGTCTCAAAAATATAGTTGAGGGGTTGATTGCTAACATGCAATAACCAACTTCATCAAACTACTGAAGAACCACCACCTGAAAAACAGGACATTCCAAGTCTATATTTCCTTTCAAGACATAAAATGTCCAAGCACAAATATTTGGCAATACAGAGAAATTGATTATTACAAGAGATATATGGAAAATCCATATGAAAATTAAACATGAACAAAGTTCAAAGTAATACGACAATAATCACCAAAACCAATATGCTAGTCTAGGATCCCCAAATCCATCTGATTATTGTTACAAATGGAGTATAAGATGAATCAGCCAGATGCTGTCTTCTTTTGCTGGAAAATGACTGCATAGACAGGAACTGCAACGCCAATGCTGAAAGCTGTGAACACAGCAAGAGACATTTTCAAACCCTGATACTTCATCTTGTCCAAGTTGTACATGTGATATGCATGCATATACTCTGGCTCGCTATGGCCATGTCCGCCTCCCATCCTCTTCACGCCAGTTGAATGAAAACCTCTACTCACTGTCACAGCATAACAATGGTCTTGTTAGAAAGTAGAAAACTAAACAATGATTTTCCTAGACATCTTAAAACAGGAGACATCTATTGAGAATGACTTTTTTTTATGTGGAAATGAAAGAGGTTCTTGTTAGCCATCGGACGAAAATAGATGGCTTAGATTAAAACGTAATCTTAATAACCTCACGCGCCAATATTTTGTATGTCCAATCAAGAACTGTATTAACATTTACCACTGAAACTGATTCACCCCCTCCCATGGGCGACATCTACCACCAATGGCGATGCTATTAGCTTTCATAACCACAACCAACAAAGAATGTTTTCCAGTCGATGCCATCTCATCGAAATGGGCATGTTGGTTTTGGAGCCTCAAAAGTAGTTGGAGAGGAACCCTGTTGCTCGCTTGATGGGGATTCCACCACCACAATCAACTATGCCACTAACGAAGATGCCAAGCATATAACTCTCTCACATACATTCTCATTTTGGTTTAATTTATTTGAAAGAGAAAAATATGAATTTTAAGCTTATATAAGCCACCACCATTGATAAATCTTTTTTCTCACTCTCTGACTACTACCCTTACAAAAGTTTCATTTTGAATACATTGAATATTTGTGCTTATGTTTTTTGTTTAAAAAATGAAATACAATAATTATTATATATAAATAGTTGAAAATGAAGATTGATTCATGAGAAGCATCCAAGGATATGTTTGTGAGATTGCATGAGGGTGGTATTTTGTACATTTTGATCCAAGGTTGGGTGTCTTGAGAAGTATCAGTATGCAAGGATAGCGATATGGGTATTTTGATCCAAGATGGCAATGACAACAATAGGAAAAGAAAAGATTGTGAAGATAAAAACGTCATGTGAAGTTAATAAAATGACCATTTAATCTAAGCCGTTAATTGTTAATCCAGTGACTAACAGGAATCCTCTAACTCTCACATAAAAAAGTCATTCTAACAAGATATCTCCGATGCAATACATATATAAAACTAACCGGTAAATGTAATTAATGATAGTTTGGTAGAATACCAGATAATGGCCTAATTAAACCCAAATTCGTAACTTAATTTATCTATGTCCATAACAACAACAATGAAGCTTTATCTTACTAAATGAAACTGAATCATGGAAAGGAGATGTGCATACATTCAATTTTCATACAACGAAAGAAAAAATGACACTCAAATTGGAACATTTTAAAAGCAGCGAAAACAACATGGACAGCAACTAAACTAAGAAACAGTAGGCACTAAAGACCTAAGATATATCTTAAGAGCAACTTAGGGTAGACAAGGGTAATTGCTTCGGAGGTTTAGAAATGTTTCAATACCCCCAATAACTTGAGGATTTGAAGATGAAAGATTATTCAACAGCTATCAAAATTGCAACAATTGTTATCAACATCCTTAAACAACATCGTTATCAAAATTGCAATTACACTATCGACGGAGCCAAATAACACATTTATCAACAATTGTTCATAATTTCATTCAATAACCACAATATATAACAAAACCACAACCGAATCGCAATTTAAAACATCAGATTTAACTCTAACCCTCCATTTATTAATAAATCAAATCTCGCTCAACATTTCCCCCAAATAAAAAAACCTAATATAACCAAAATTGAAAGGGAAAAAAAATCAGAAAATCTTCCTCAACAGTAATCGGATTAAACATGAAAGAAAAGGTGAGGGATTTGACCTGATTTGGAGATGGAGGATTCAGAAGAAGCGATTAGCTTCGCAGCAGATCTGAGACCGTTGTTCAATGCCATCGTTATCGCAAATTCGATTCGATTCTGTCGCCTTCGAAAGAAATTTGTGTTTCTCTTCTCAAACAACCCTAGTTTCACCAAGCTTAACAAAATGTCTCAGAATAAAATAATTGAATATTCAATGTAACTTTTTTAATGGGAAATTAATGTAAGACTAAGGGGCAAATTAGGATTTTCATTTTTCAATGTTCACGACGAATTTCCACTTTAAAATTGTAAGGTTGGACAATTGTTGTGTGGTGATCCTATGAGTTTTTGTTAAATCATAGTTTAGTTTAATTTGCAAAACATTAACCGAATAATAGAATATATGAAAATAATAGGGAAGACAAAAAGATATAGATATAATATATTTTTTTATGTTAGAATTATGTGGACTAATTTAGCTTCTTAAAAAATATTTTTTATATTAGAAAATTGAACAAAATATTGTCATATGGTTTGTCCAGAGAACACATAAATGTATTAGAAAGATATAAATGTAATATTTTTTATGTTAGAAAAAAAAAACAAAATATTGTTTCATGGTTTGTCGATTTCTATTATCAATTTCTGTATTTTTATAATACGTACTCTTGACAAAATATTGTCTTATGATTTGTCCAATTCTATGATCAATTTCTAAATCAAACAAAGTAAAAAAGAAATTGTCACGTCTAGGTCTATATTTTTTGGCAAATCAATTGCACTGTAAATAGTTCAATAAAGTTTGTCGAGTCTATTCTGTTGTAGAGGATTAAAGTCAATTACTCTTCTGTAATGAAAGTTACCATTTTAGATGATTTTTTCCTATTCACTTTTTCAAATCCTCGAGTTAAAATTGACTTTTTATGTTTTTCTATCAAAATGGGACGACCTCTTTAATATTAACAAAAAAAGACCCCTGTAATTATCATGATCATGTAATTCTTCTTCCAGCAGAGGCTATTATTGACCACCAAGCAAATCCAATCCACACAAACAACACAACATTGAACTTCACAATCCACACGACCCAATAAACAAACACCAAACAACACAGAGGAAGAAGTAGTGTTTATTAAATTCAATGGCTACAACCAAGCTTGTAATATTATCCTTCCCCGTGTTACAGATAAATCCCACCACCACCACCACCACCAAAATCAACCCTTCATTCAATTTCCAGAACCGTACTCCAAATGGGTTCTCTCCATTACGCTCATTGGCTAACGATTTCTTGGGGGATTTTGGAGCAAGAGACCCTTTCCCAGCTGAGTTGGAAAGTCAATTCGGAGAGAAAGTTATAGGTAGTTATAACACTGAACACAAAATCCTTATCCCAAATATCTCTGCTCTTTCTCTTTCTCAACAGGAGTGTACCCCCATTTCATCTTTACAGACCCCCCTTTCTCAAGATGATGCTAACCAGCTTATAAGAAAGGTAAGCACACAACACTGATACGCAGACACTTGTAATAATTTGAAAGAAATATGGATGTGATTTAATGTAACCACGTGTGTCGGTGTATATAGTTATAAAGTTATAACTTATTATATTAATAACAAATTATTGCTTTGTTATCTATTAACTTATAATGGATTATTGATAGTGTACAATTTATAAATGAATTATCAAGATTAGATTTGAGTAATATTGACCATTTTTGTATAGTTGTGTGTGGAGAGGGAGAGGTGTGTCTAAGTTCATATGTATGGTTAACCTGAATCTACTAGTCTTTGTTTACAGTTTAGCTTGTGAAAATTTATATTTGTTTATGGATCTTTTGTTTACGAAAGGACGGATGAAAATGTTTGAATAAGGTTTTGATTTACTCTGAGATTATGCTTCACAAATATAATTGCATACTCCATGTTGGAAGGTAATATAGTTGTAGCTTAAAACCCCACCAAGGTTGATGGTACGAGTTGGAACACCGAAGGAAGGAGTACTATTAGGAGGTTCAGGTTTCGATCTCTGTTACTAACGATTCTCACTCCCTGTAACAAATCAACCACTAACATTTGTCTATAAAAAGAAAAATGTTTCAATTCTCGCTAGGAGCAATCCCCTTTGTAAGTAATCTCTGAGTACTCTTCTAAGCAGTGAGCTTGGAATGGAGTCACTTCCTTTCACCTTATCTTTCTTTTACCAAAAGAGGAAAATGTTAGCTTAAAATTATATACCTCCTGAACTTGAGTTAAAGATCTTTGACCAAAATGTTAATTTGATTATGAAGAGAAAGCAGACGATGAGGATCAAACACTAGTCACATGTCAAAGAGATTTTAATGCCATGAAGATGTATATGCTATGCCATCCAATAGAGTATATGTACATCAGATAGATTGCATGAGAAAAAGTGATATGAACTATGAACTACTAAGGGGTTTGAATTTATCTGCTGAACATTTGAATGATGGATAAAATCTGGTGAATGTAATGTTTACGATCAAAGTCAACGAGTCGACCATTTTTATGCTACTCTGCTCTGAAAATTTTGTGCATATATTGAAACGTTGAAAGATGAATTAGTTAAGTGTGTCAATTTTCGGCCTCAGATGCACATTTGATTACCAGTTTTGGTTTTTTTTATTAACTTTAGAAGTAACCTTTTTATAATTGCAGAGATATTGCTTTCAGGCTGTACACGGTGTTGAACCTGTATTTTCATTTGGAAAATAACATGATATGCAAGTGTTCGGGATTTTTTTTGTTACTATTACCATTTTCAGATAATGTCTGTCCGATCAAGGATACTTGATACATTAACAAGCTTTGGCATAAGATTTAGTTTAGACACCTCAAATTTGAAGACTTTGAGTTTATTTAATTGTTTTATAATTCAGATTGATCATGTATTCTTGAAATAGCGTCTTTCCTTATTAGCAAAAAAAATAGCGTATTTCCTATTATTTTTAATTTTTAACTAAACTATTTAGATGCTTTATCTTCCTTCGTTATTGTCATCTATTCATTAGCTGCTAGAACATAATAATCACACTAATCTAACTTAATTCATGGTTTGTAGAGTTTATTTGACGTGATAGACAAAATCAGATACACATTTAAAACAAGCTACAACCATTTAACACATTTTTACCCTGCAAATTTTATAGAAGTCCATTTTACACTGTCTAGCTTCTTAAACGTTTTTCTTTTCATTTATGTAGGTTTTGGGTTGGAGACTTGTGAATGATGAAGGAGTACTTAAACTTCGCTGCTTGTGGAAATTGAGAGATTTTAAATGCGGAGTTGAACTCATTAACAGAATCTCTACGGCTGTAGAGACTGCAGGACATTTCCCCAATATCCACATAGAACAACCAAATCAAGTCAGAGCAGAACTATGGACAACATCCATTGGTAAGCCGTAAACTAATACCCTTCTTATCTACTCTCTACTGTCATTCTTAGCTGTTAGTTTTTTAGATAAATTTTGTATATTTATACTTTAAAAAATTTCAGTATTACATTAACCGTGGTGAGATGGCACTGAAAAGGTAAAAGTATATAATTGAAATTTTGTTGATTAACAAAGCTAATTCTTCATGTTTGCAAAACAACCTAAAATGACCTAAAATAAGTTCTCATCTTGATTTTTAAAGCATGACATTTAAAAGGGTTCAATATTTTGCAGGTGGATTAAGTATGAATGATTTCATTGTAGCTGCAAAGATAGATGCAATACAGACATCAGATCTTGTCCCAAGGAAAAGAGCTTGGGCTTAATGCTCCATGAGCTCCATAAAGTATTTTGTTATGAATTTTTGTTCAACAAAGAGTTACCACTAATTTGTGTTATTTTTAATGAAATGTATTATTCTTTGTTCTCAATTTAACTGTTCTTGCTTTTACCTGAAGTCTGTTAAGTATAATGATTCTCAGCATCAGAAAAATATTGTATACCAGCCATTTATATACATGTCAACACTTCTACATTAGGATTGAACTAAGAATTAATTGTTATGATTTGTATTATTTCTGTGAAAATGGTCTGCATTTCTGCATACACCAACACTTCCTTAACATACAACATCAGTTTCATTTATATTTAATTGGAAACCAGATCAGTGAAATAAAAAGGGACATTTCAAACTACAACCTGGTAACCAAACTGTTTGATCCATCGGGTTTTTAACTTTATATATGTCGTTGCAAACATTGTAAAATGAAAATTAAATTGTAATGTTTGATGAATTTTAAAACATTGCGAAAAATATGTTGTGTTTCGGCTTTTGAACTTAATTTTAATGTTGAAAACAAAAAATTATATCATCTCGAAAAAATCGCACTAACCGATCCAAACTAAACCGCATGTTTTTCTATCTTGCGGTTCGGATGACTTTTACCCTCAAATTCGAACCAAACCGCACCGCAAACACTCCTATTGCATATGATTTGTTAGTACTTAAACTGTGTAAATACTTTTGGGTGGGTTTCCCTTTGCACACCTTGTGCGGGGTAATCCATTGTTGTTTATAGTATATCATTTTAGTTTGTTCAAAAAAAATTTAAAATAAATAAAAATAGTTAAAAGAAAAAATTATTATTAAATAAAATGACACTAATGATTATTAACTTCACAACAGTCTCTTGAAAACATTTAATCACCGTCACATAAAACTGCATAATCAAATTCTTATGACGGAGATGTTATGTCACATTCACATATATTGCATTAAGAAACAAAAATCTCAAACGATGTCGACATTATGGTTACACTTGTACTAGAATGCTCTTGTACTATTTTTATAGTACTACCACACTGGAGGGTGACGTAAGGTAGTACAAGTATAATTTGAAAGACTCACCCGGGTAGAAGCATAATCAGGAGGGTGAACAAGATGAAACTGTTATCGCCTTCCGCAACCTCTACTGCTTACCATTCATCTTCCCCCTTTCTTCCCAATGGTTTGTTGCTCTAACCCTCTCTCTCTAACCTTCTTTCTCTCTCTTCCATTTTCTCTGATACTTCTTGTTTTGCAGTTGCAGGCTTCCAAAATCTTGGTTCTTCTTCTGCCACCACCTTCAAATTCTCTAAAAAACAGGTTCTTTGCTTCTCCAGCTCTGCCATTTACTGTATACATCTCAAATGTTTAACACTGTTTCTATCCAATTATGTATTCATCTTTCATGTTTTTAACTAATTTTTTAAGTATTATTATTTTTTTTTAATTTTTTTTTACAAATTAAAATCAGTAAAGCCAAATTAGAATAAATCATAAAGGATGTTAACAGATTGATATAAATATGAATGTCGGAGGAGAACTATGAAGCACATACTCAGAATCGAACACCGGACACGACACAAACACGTCCACACCGATAATAATTTGGGAAAATTACATAATTAAATGTAATCATATGTTTCGGTGTCGAACATACATATCTGACACCAGGACACGCCTAATTCAAGGAGTATATGTGCTTCATAGGAGGAGAACCATGATGATTTGTTTCTCAATTTTTACAACATC